>MRWG01000047.1_pt1 | contig 262230 bp, 246 predicted proteins | sample 1013341 | NCBI WGS metagenome assembly MRWG01 (sample SAMN06117577, study PRJNA244670) | biofilm metagenome | biome: Water; feature: Cathode Biofilm; material: Biofilm; isolation source: microbial consortium enriched at the cathode of a solar microbial fuel cell | place: USA: District of Columbia... | reverse complement strand
GACTTGCTGCCGGCCCCCGCCCCCGCGATGAGCGGGCCGGCAGCAAGTCCGCGTCCGATGGCGCCGATGGCCACGCCGGGTTCGACGCTCGGCGTCGTTGCGGCGAACGATACGCTGTGGTCGCTTGCGAGCAACAACCGGCCGGATGCTTCGATCACCGTACAACAGATGATGCTCGCGCTGTTGCGCGCGAACCCCGACGCATTCGGTGACGGGAACATCAATATTCTCAAGCGCGGTGCCGTACTGCGCATGCCCGACAATGACGAACTCACCGCGCTCAGTCGCAGTGAAGCGCTGGCCGAAGTACAACGCCAGCATCAAATCTGGAGCGGTTACCGCGACACGGTAACGGAAACCATCGCCGAAGCGCCCCTTCCCGGACCAGCGGAGACGTCGCCTGAACCGATGCCCGAAGAAGCGCCCGCGCCGACCGCAGAGGCCGTGGCGGACGAGACCGACGACGCCCGGCTCGAACTCGTCGCGCCGGGTTCCGACGATGATCAGATGGGCGCCGGCGACGGTGACACGGGCAGCGCGGACGTAACGCTGACGCGCGAGGAGCTTGATGCCCAGGTGCAGGCGAACTCCGAGTTGCAGGCCCGCATCGCCGAAGCCGACGAAATCATCGACCTGATGCGCCGCCAGGTTGATATCAAGGATGACGAACTCGCTGCATTGCAGGCACGACTCGCTGAACTCGGTATCGATGCGCCGGCCGATCTGACGGCGGGTACCACGGGGCCGGACGAGGAGATGATGTCCGACGAGATGGATGCTCCCGGCGCAGATGAACAGGACGACGCCGAAGTCGCCCCGGACGCGATCGACGAGGTTGATATTTCGATCGGCGACACCGACGAGTCCGTAACCGAAGACGCCGAGCTTGCGGGCACGAGCGACGATACCGGCGGTGAAGTCTCGATGGACGATGGCGGAGGTGACGACGCTTCCGGCTCACTCCTCGGAGGCCTCATTCCGGCGCATATCGCGAACATGGTCCCCGGCGGGGCCATGACTGTTTTGGGCGTCCTTGGTGCGATCGTGCTGGCGCTAATCGTCGGCCTGATGAAACTCCTTGGCGGGCGGCGCGACGACGAGGCGGCACCGGCCGCCGGTATCGCGACCGCAGCTGACGATGTCACGGCACTGACGGAAATTGCCGATGACGACGAGCCGATCACCGAGACCCGCGACGGCGATCTTGATGCAACGGTCAGTGCGGATCAGGAGACCGTCGAAGCCGAAGCGTTCGATGGCGACGTACCGCCGGAGCTGCAGGCAACGTCTCCTGATCTCCAGGCGACGATTGAGTCCAGCGCCGAAGAACTCGCCCGCGGCGCGGCGCCGCCCGAGCCGGAAGACGACCCGCTCGAAGAAGTCAATGTGTACCTCGCCTACGAACGCTTCGATCAGGCCGAAGAACTCGTGCGCAAAGTCATCGCCGACCACCCGGATGATCACAAATACAAGCTGCGGCTGCTCGAGGTCTATTATTCCTCGAACAACAAGCATGCCTATGAGCAGGCGGCGGGCGAATTACGCGACGCGGTTGGTGAAGACGACCCGCTGTGGGAAAGCGCTGTCGCCATGTGGACGGAGATGTCGCCGGATCGGGCGCTGTTCGAAGAAGGCGCCGATACCGATGACGATGACGGCCCCGGCGAAGCTGCGGGGCGCGGTTTCGTCGATATCACGGCCGCCGCTGACGATGCCGGTGCGAAAACGATGTCGATGGCCCCGGGCACCGATTTCGTGCTCGAGAGCACCCAGGTCGGGCTGCCGCCACTGGCCGATGATGAAAGCGACGGCGGACTTGATTTCGATCTCGGCGCGGCAGCAGATGCAGAAGCGGAACCGGAAGCAGAAGCAGAAGCGGAAGGCGAAGATGACGGCGGCATGCTCGATCTGACGGGCGGCATGGAAGAGTCTGCCGACGACGAAGTTTTCGACCTCACCGCCTCCGCCGATACACTTGATTTCAGCCTCGATGCGGAGCCCGCGGACACTGATGCGCCGGCGGATGACGCCGACGTGCTCGATATCGGTTCCGATACCTCGGATCTGACCGCAGCGGGCGACAGCTTGCTCGACGTCACGGCGCCGGACCTCGACGACGGCCACGATCTTCTTGACGTGACGAAGACCGGGGACCTGGCCAGCGGCGAGTCGGACGATATCCTCAATGTGACCTCACCGGGTCTCATGAGCAGCGATGAACCGGAAGCGCCGGCAGCGGATGATGACATCCTCGACATCTCCGGCGACGGGGCCGCCATCGATTTCGATATCAGCGACACCGTGGCACCGGCGTTTGATGCACAAGAAGAAGCCAGCGCCGGAACGCCGGACGACGACGCCGTATTCGATATCACGTCGAGCGCACCCGCCACGGCGGCGGATGATGAGGCCGACGAACTCGATTTCGATATCGGCTCTCTCGGCGACGACGATGTTACGGCGGAGTTCGAACCTTCACTCGGCGACACCGATACGGGCGACACCGATACGCTGGACATTACCGGTGGCACCGACACCCTCGATATTACCGGTGGCACCGACACCCTCGACATTACCGGTGGCGCCGACGCCGACGCCGAAATCGAAGCGGATGCCCGCTCGATGCTCGAGGATTCACTCGACCTCGACATCCCCGATGTCGCGGAAGACAGCATCGATACTGTCGAAATGGAAGCGCCGTCCCTCGAGGCGCCGCGTGGCGATTCGGATATCGAAGGCGCGCCGGGCGACACCGATACGATGCCGCTCGAGGCCCGTGCGGAAGCCGGCGCGGCGGCCGATTTCGACCTGTCGTTACAGGGCAGTGAACTCGACGAGCTCAGCATCGGCGCGGACACGGTGGGTGGCGACGGCGAGACGAGTGCCGACGATGAGGAATCGGAGATCGAATTCGACCTTGCGCTCCAGGACACGACCGAGATGGACAGTCTCGTCATCGACGATACCCTCGAGTTGCCGAAATCGCGCGAACCGGACGAAACGCTCGACGACCTGACGAAATCGATGGAAGAGAGCATGGCCGAGCTCGAGATCGACGATGACGAACTCGAGCTGGGTGATGATGATGGCGAACTTGACCTGAGCCTCGCCGACACCACGAACAGCCTAGATCTCGAGCTCGGTGGTGCCGGTGATCTCGATGAAGATGTTCCGAGCCTGGATTTCGACATCGACGATCTTGATATCGAGGATCTGGACCAGGCCGACACGGTTGCGATGGACCTGAGTTCGACGACGTCACCGGCCAGCGAGGAAACCGTCATTATGCCGGTCGACGAGTCCGTGGAACGGCAGTCCGAAGCGGACGAAATCGACACGAAGCTGAATCTTGCGAAGGCGTACATCGAACTCGGCGACAATGACGGCGCCCGCTCGATCCTCGACGAGGTCGCGCGCGACGGTTCCGATGCCCAGCAAACCGAAGCGCAACGTCTGATTGATCAACTGAGCTGATAACACGGCCGCGCCGGATGTTGCGATGAGAATCGCGCTCGGTGTCGAGTATAACGGCGCAGGGTTCATCGGTTGGCAGCGCCAGGACAACGGGCGCACGGTACAGGCCGCGGTCGAACGGGCACTGTCGCGGATCGCGAATAAACCGGTGCTCACGCACTGCGCCGGGCGCACGGATGCCGGGGTCCATGCGTGCGCTCAGGTCGTACACTTCAACTGCACGGCCGCGCGTCCTGAACGGGCCTGGGTGCTCGGAACGAATTCCGTACTGCCGCGCGATATCAGCGTGCAGTGGGCGCGTACCGTCGATGAAGAATTCCACGCCCGTTTTTCCGCCGAGGCGCGCACGTATCGCTACGTGATTTGCAACCGCGCAACCCGACCCGGGCTACTCGCCGGCAAAGTCACCCATATTCATACCCCGCTCGACGTCGTCGCAATGGATAAAGCCGCGCGTTATCTGCTCGGCGAACAGGATTTTTCTTCTTTTCGCGCCGCCGGCTGCCAGGCCCGGCACGCGGTCCGGGAAGTGCAGGCGATCGCTGTGCGGCGGGAGGGTGAGTTCGTGATCCTGACGATTACCGCTAATGCGTTCCTGCAGCACATGGTGCGTAACATCGTCGGCACGCTGTTGCCGGTCGGGCGCGGGTGCCGCGACCCGTCCTGGGTCGCACAGGTCCTTGCCGCGCGTGATCGCGCCGTCGCCGGCGTTACCGCGCCGCCGGACGGACTGTATCTCGTTGCCGTGCGTTACCCGGAAAGATTCGGGTTGCCGTCAAACGCCGCGCCCGACGAGTCCTCGTTACTGCGCAGCACGCCGTAAGTCGCCTGGATCGTCGCGCCGGCGCATGCCGAATCGCCGCGTCCGGTAGGCGATCAGCTTTGGAAGTGAGATAATGCGAGTTCATATTCGCTGGCTGCACGATGCTTCACAGGACGCGCGTTAAATTCTGCGGAATCACGCAGTACGAAGACGCGGCCGCGGCGGTGGCGCTTGGCGTCGATGCGCTCGGTTTCGTGTTTTATGGCGCGAGTCCGCGCAATATCGCGGTCGCGCAGGCAGCGGCGATAATCGCGAAGTTGCCGCCACTCGTCTGCAAGGTCGGATTGTTCGTCGATGCCGGCATCGAATCCGTCAGGACGGTACTCGAAGCCGTACCGATCGACATCGTGCAATTTCACGGGAATGAAACCGCGAACGAGTGCGAACAGGCGGGTCGGCCGTACATCAAGGCGATCCGCATGGCGCCGGAGGTCGACCTCCACGCGGAGGCGGAACGTTACGCCAATGCGTCCGCTTTGCTGCTTGATGCGTATACGAATGATGCCGTCGGCGGTACCGGGCTTGCGTTCGACTGGGCACGGATACCGCGAAACCTGTCGCGGCCGATCATCCTGGCGGGCGGTCTCAGCAGTGCGAACGTTGCCGCGGCAATCAAGGTGGTGGGTCCCTACGCCGTGGACGTGAGTAGCGGTGTGGAACGATCCAAAGGGATCAAGGACCCCGACAAAATGAAGCAGTTTATGATTGAGGTGAATTCCGTTGAGCGCTAAAGCAGAACCGGTGACGCCATTCGACGCGTTACCCGACAGCCGCGGACATTTCGGCGCTTACGGCGGGAAATTCGTTGCCGAGACGTTGATGGGGCCATTGGCGGAACTCGAAACCGCTTACCGGGAGGCGATGAGCGATCCCGCGTTCGTCGCCGAATTCGAAGACGACCTGCAGCATTATGTGGGACGACCGTCGCCGCTCTACCATGCGAAGCGCCTGTCCCGGGAACTGGGCGGCGCGCAGATCTACCTGAAGCGCGAAGATTTGAATCATACCGGCGCACACAAGGTCAACAACACGATCGGGCAGGCATTGCTCGCGCGGCGGATGGGTAAACGCCGCATCATCGCGGAAACCGGTGCCGGGCAGCACGGGGTTGCTTCGGCCACGGTAGCGGCGCGGTTCGGCATGGATTGTGTCGTGTACATGGGCGCGGAAGACATTCAGCGCCAGTCACCGAACGTGTTCCGGATGAAACTGCTCGGTGCCGAGGTCGTTCCGGTGACCTCGGGATCGGCCACCCTGAAAGACGCCCTGAACGAAGCCTTGCGCGACTGGGTGTCGAACGTGGACGACACGTTCTACATCATTGGCACGGTTGCCGGGCCGCACCCGTATCCCGCCATGGTGCGCGATTTTCAGTGCGTCATCGGACGCGAAGCGAGAGCACAGGCGCTGGCACAGATCGGTCGCCTGCCGGATGTGCTTGTTGCGTGTGTCGGTGGCGGATCGAATGCAATTGGCCTGTTTCACCCGTTTTTGGCCGACGCCAACGTGCGGATTATCGGCGTCGAAGCGGGCGGCGACGGAATTGAGACCGGCCGTCACTCCGCGCCGCTGAACGCCGGACGGGCAGGCGTGTTGCACGGTAATCGCACCTACCTGATGCAGGACGAGGACGGACAGATCATCGAAACCCACTCGATTTCCGCCGGTCTCGACTATCCGGGGGTCGGGCCGGAACACGCCTGGCTGAAAGATTCCGGGCGCGCGCAGTATGTCGCGGTGAACGACGATGCCGCGCTGGCTGCGTTCCATCAACTCACGCGGCTCGAGGGCATCATCCCGGCACTCGAATCGAGCCACGCGCTGGCTTACCTGACAACACTCGCCCCGACGATGACACCTGATCAGTCGATCATCGTGAACCTGTCGGGTCGCGGCGACAAGGATATCCAGACGGTCGCCGCGTTATCCGGCATCACGCTTTAATTTTTGACCATGCAAACCACTAACAGAATCGATCAACGCTTCGCGAAGCTCGCCGATCAGGGCGATTGCGCGCTCGTTACCTATGTCACCGCCGGCGATCCCGACCGCGATGCCACGGTCCCGGTCCTGCGCACGCTCGTCGCCAACGGTGCTGATGTGATTGAACTCGGCATGCCGTTTTCCGATCCGATGGCCGACGGGCCGGTTATTCAGCGCGCGAGTGAACGCGCCCTGAAGCACGGTATGTCGCTACGCGGCGTGCTGTCGATCGTGCGTGAGTTCCGTGAACACGATGCCGAGACTCCGGTTGTGCTGATGGGATATCTGAACCCGGTCGAGGCGATGGGCTACGAAACGTTTGCGGCGGAGGCTGCCGGGGCAGGTGTCGATGGCGTACTCATCGTCGACGTACCGCCGGAAGAAGCCGGCGTCCTGAACGCGGCGCTCGGCGCGGCCGGTCTCAACCAGATTTTCCTGATCGCGCCGAATTCGAGTGATGAACGCATCTCCGGTGTCTGTGAGTTTGCGCGCGGTTTCGTCTACTACGTTTCCGTTAAAGGGGTCACCGGCGGCAAAAGCATCGACGTGGACGAAGTTGGTGAGCATATCGCGCAATTCCGCAAACATTTGTCGCTGCCTATCGGCGTTGGCTTCGGCATCAAGTCCGCGGACGCCGCGGCGGCGGTCGCGAATGTTGGTGATGCGGTGATCGTGGGCAGTGCAATTATTGAAATCGTCGAGGCGCATGCCGACGATCCGGTGGCCATGAACCGCGCGATCGCGGACTTCGTTCAGAGCCTGCGCGGTGCGCTCAATCGCAGCCGTGCGGCCTGAGTGTCCGCGATGATGCTCCATGTCCCGGTGCCGTGCGCCCCTGACCCCGAAATTCCGTATTGCTGGTGGTGACCCATGGAGATGAACTGGTTTAAGAAACTCCTGCCATCGCGGATCCGAATCGACAGTGCCGGCAAGAAATCGATCCCCGAGGGGATTTGGGCGAGCTGCCCGGAATGCAAGGCGGTACTGTACAAGGCGGAGTTGCAGCGCAACCTCGACGTGTGCATGAAGTGCGGCCATCACCTGCGCATCCGGGCGCGCCAGCGCATCAAATATTTCCTTGATGAGGGCAGCGCGGAATATATCGCATCGAACCTGGCACCCGTGGATTTTCTTAAATTCAAGGACAGCAAGCGCTACAAGGATCGACTCTCGGCAGCACAAAAAAGTACCGGTGAAACCGACGCCATCGTGGTCGCGAAAGGCACGCTCGAAACGCTGCCCGTGGTTGTCAGTGCGTTCGAGTTCGAATTCATGGGTGGATCGATGGGTTCGGTCGTTGGCGAGCGCTTCGTTCGCGGGATACGTACCTGCATCGAGGAGCACCGTCCGATGATTTGCTTTTGCGCCAGTGGTGGCGCGCGTATGCAGGAAGCGCTCGTGTCGCTGATGCAGATGGCGAAAACGAGTGCCGCGCTCGCCGAGTTGCGCGAAAGTCGCCTGCCGTACGTGTCGGTTCTGACCGACCCGACGATGGGCGGGGTGTCGGCAAGCATCGGCACGCTCGGCGATCTGATCATCGCGGAGCCGAACGCGCTGATCGGATTCGCCGGTCCGCGCGTGATCGAGCAAACGGTTCGACAGGTACTCCCCGAAGGTTTTCAGCGCGCTGAATTTCTGCTCGAGCACGGTGCGGTCGATATGATCCTCGACCGCCGCAACATGCGCGCGCGCCTCGGATCGATCCTGCGTTTGTTGATGCACTGGGACGTCGCACACGAACCGTCGGATCCAGACGGCGGATCCGGGACAGCCCCCGATGACGCCCCGGCCGGTGGCGATTCGTCGACAGAAACGGCCGACGATGGCACTTAAGGACGTTACCGGCGGCCGGCCCGCCGCGGGTGACGGCGCGCTGCGGAGGATCGGCACTTGGCTGCCAATAGTCCGCTGACGACCCCGAACTGCACGACGCTCGACGAATGGCTGCGATGGCAGGAATCGTTGCACGTAACGGATATCGAACTCGGCCTCGATCGTTGTCGTATCGTCGCCGATGCGATGGGGCTTACGGCGCCGGCGCGTACCGTCGTTACCGTCGCCGGAACGAACGGCAAGGGGTCGAGCGTGGCGATGCTGGATTCGATCTGGCGCGCTGCGGGCTATGCCGTCGGCACGTATACCTCGCCGCACTTGTTACGCTACAACGAGCGAATTCGTGTGAACGGATGCGAGGCGACGGATGCGGCCATTTGCGCCGCTTTTCAGCGGATTGAACTCGCGCGCGGCGACACCCCGCTCACGTATTTTGAATTCGGCACGCTGGCGGCGCTGATCCTGTTTATCGACGCCGATCTCGACGTGGTGATCCTCGAGGTCGGGCTGGGCGGGCGCCTCGATGCCGTCAATATCGTCGATGCGGACGTGGCCCTGATCGCGACGATCGGCATCGACCATGTCGAGTTTCTCGGCAACGATCGCGAAACCATCGCGCTCGAAAAAGCCGGAATCATGCGCGCGGGCAAGCCCGCCGTTTGTTCCGACATCGATATGCCGGCGAGCCTGATGGCGCACGCGACAAAACTCGGCGCGCCGCTCGACGTGCTTGGCACAACGTATCGCTTCAGCGACGACGGTATGATGTGGTCGTGGTGGTCGGGCGACACCGTGTACGCGGAACTGCCAAAACCGAATCTGGCCGGGGCATACCAATTGAGCAATGCGGCCGGGGTCGTGCGCGTCGTCGACTTGTTGTCGGCTCGCCTGCCGGTGTCGGAAGCCGCATTGCGACGCGGTTTGATCGAGGTTGAACTCGTCGGTCGGTTTCAGCGCCTGCCGGGCGAGATCGAGACGATTGTTGATGTCGCCCATAATGCGCAGGCGGTCGGCGTGTTCGTCGACACGCTGCAGCAACAGACCGCAGCAAGGCGCACGCACGTGATCCTGGGCATGCTCAGGGTCAAAGACCGCGAAAGTGTTATCGAGGCGCTGGCGCCGGTTGCCGATACCTGGCACCTGGCAACCGTCGTTGCACGCCGCGGCGCGACGAGCGCGGAATTGATCGAATCGTTTCGGCGCGTGCTGGGCAATGGACCGAAGGCGCAGACTTACGACTCCGTCGCCAGCGCGTTTCGCGCGGTCAGGGCCGCGGCGGCGCCCGGCGACCGCATCGTCGCGCTGGGTTCGTTTCTCGTTGTCGCCGAAGTGATCGCGAGTTCGCGGGCCGCATCATGAAGGGTCGCCGACCATGACACAGGGTGTGAGGAAATAGTGGACGCGCAGTTGAAACAACGCGTCGTCGGCGCTGCGGTACTCGTGGCGCTCGGCGTGATTTTTATTCCACTGATGCTCGACAACGGCGACGACCCGGGTCCCGCGGTCGATCTCGATATCGGATCGCCGGCACCGGCGGACTTCAATTCCCGCGTGATCCCGATCGACGACGAGACGATGGACCGGGTAGAGCGCGCGCTGGACGCCGAGCCGGACGAATTCACCGGACAGGCACGCGTGGATGATGCCGCGTCGGACGCGATGGCTGACGATCCCGTAATCGAGCCGGCCGGCGCGCCCGTGGCTGAAGCCGGACCGGAGCCGGAAGCGGAACCGGAACCGGAGACGCCGCCAGCGCCGGTGCCGTCCCTGGCGGCGGACAAGACCCGGATACCGGCTGAACAGGCAACGTCGACGGCGTCGCAACCGGCGGCCCCACCACGCACGGGGGTCACGGCGTGGGTGGTCCAGGTCGGTAGTTTCACGACGCAGGCGAACGCCGATGGACTTGTCCAGCGCCTGAAGCAGGCCGGCTATACCGCTTTTATCGAGCCGCTCGGCGACGGTGACAAACCGACATACCGGGTACGCGTTGGTCCTGAACTGACGAAACTGACGGCGGAGCGAATTCGCGACGAAATTGCACAGGATATCGAGCTCAAGGGTATCGTCATGCGGTACCCCTGACCTGCCCACTTTGCTAAACTCGCTGCTCCCCCGACCGCGACCCGACGTATGAACTGGGCCGATATCGCCATTCTGTCCATTATCGGTATCTCCGCACTGCTCAGCCTGTTTCGGGGCTTCGTCCGGGAGGTGCTGTCGCTCGCGGCATGGGTGACGGCATTCTGGGTTGCATTTGCGTTCACGGAACGCGGTGCCGCGTACCTGACGGACTACATCTCGATCCCGTCAGCGCGCTATGTCGCCGCCTTCGTCGTGCTCCTCGTTGCGAGCTTGTTCGTAATAGGCATCCTGAATCATCTGGTGGCAAAACTGATCGACAAGACAGGACTAACCGGCACCGACCGCATGCTCGGAATGGTCTTCGGGATCGTACGCGGCGTGGCGATTGTCGGGGTGATTGTGTTTCTCGCCGGTCTCACCCCGGTACCTCGCGATCCGTGGTGGAGCGAATCGATACTCATGGGACATTTCCAGGAGCTTGCGCTGATTGCCATCAGCTTCCTGCCCCCGGACTGGATGTCCCACTTCAGTTATTCCTGAGCGTACGCCGGAACGGAGCCATTATAAAATGTGTGGAATAGTCGGAATCGTTGCGAAGACGGCGGTGAATCAGTCGTTGTTTGATGCACTGACGGTGTTGCAGCACCGGGGTCAGGACGCCGCCGGCATTGCAACGTATGAGGACGGCCGGCTATTTTTGCGCAAATCGAGCGGCCTGGTGAGGGATGTTTTCCACACCCGCCACATGCTGAACCTGAAGGGGGCCATGGGCATCGGACATGTCCGCTATCCGACCGCCGGCGTGTCCTCACATGCCGAAGCGCAGCCATTCTACGTGAACTCTCCGTACGGCATCACGCTCGCCCACAATGGCAATCTGACGAATTCCGAACAATTGAAACGTGAATTGTTCGAGGACGACCTGCGTCACATCAACACCGACTCCGATTCCGAAGTATTGCTCAATGTGTTCGCTCATGAACTGCAGCGTATCGGCAAGATCCGGATCGACGCCGACGATATTTTCGCCGCGATAGAGCGCGTCCACGAGCGCTGCCGCGGCGGCTACGCGGCCGTGGCGATGATTACCGGCGTTGGCATTATCGGATTGCGCGATCCGCACGGCATTCGCCCCATCGTCTACGGCAAGCGAGAAACCGAGCAGGGCACCGAATATATGATCGCCTCGGAAAGCGTCGCGATCGACGTGCTCGGATTCGAACTGCTCGGCGATATCGCGCCGGGGGAAGTCGTGTTTATCAGCAAGGCAGGTGAACTTCAGCGTCGCCAATGCGCCCCGGCGCAGGAAATGGCGCCGTGCATTTTCGAACACGTCTATCTCGCGCGCCCGGATTCAATCATCGACGGTATTTCGGTCCACAAGGCGCGTATGCGTATGGGCGAATCACTCGCGCGCAAGATCCAGCGCGAATGGCCCGATCACGGCGTCGACGTTGTTATTCCGATCCCGGATACCTCACGTACGGCGGCGCTAGAACTCGCGCACGAACTCGGGGTGAAGTACCGCGAAGGCTTCATCAAGAACCGTTACATTCCGCGTACATTCATCATGCCGGGGCAGGCGCTGCGCCGGAAGTCCGTGCGCCAGAAACTGAACGCGATCGATCTCGAGTTCGAAGGCAAAAACGTTCTGCTCGTCGACGATTCGATCGTGCGTGGAACCACCTCGAGCCAGATCATCCAAATGGCCCGTGACGCCGGTGCGAATCAGGTATTTTTCGCGTCCGCATCACCCCCCGTGGCGTTCCCGAACGTCTACGGTATCGACATGCCCACGGGCGAGGAACTGATCGGCTATAACCGTTCAGTGGAACAGATTTGCGCCGAGATCGGCGCCGATCGACTCATCTATCAGGATCTCGACGACCTCGTGGAAGCCGCGCGCCGCGGTAACCCGAAGATCGAGCACTTCGACCTTTCCTGTTTCAATGGTGAGTACGTCACCGGAGATATCAACGCGAGCTACCTGAATCGAATCGGGGCATTGCGATCCGACGAGGCAAAGGCGAAGCGCGCGGAGTCTGAGAATTCGCTGAACGATCTGCATGCCTCGGAAGAGCTGTCCGTCGACGGTTGATCCGCGCGTCCGCGGCCAACGGCGCGTTGACTTCCCGCAGCGATCGCTATAACGTGCGCGCCATTGGCAGCGCCGATTTGACGATCAGCTTGCGGGCGCTATAAAAGAACAGCTAAAGCGAGCACTCCTGCTTTAGTCCCGGTTGTCCAGTCCGGCCCCGCAAGTTCCCCGTCGCCGATCGCGCGCGATTTTTTGAACGAGCTAGCCAGGACAAGCCGATGATTCCAGATCACGAGACAGACTTCGCCATGGCGACGATCGCATGCCACGCCGGCACTTCGCGAACGGCCGAAGGCGAAAACAGCGACCCGATATTTCTTACCTCGAGTTTTGCCTACGCGAATGCCGCCGAGGCGGCGGCGCGGTTTTCCGGCGAACAGGCAGGCAACGTCTATTCACGGTTTACGAACCCGACGGTGCGGACTTTCGAGGATCGTCTGGCAATGCTCGAGGGTGGTGAACGTGGCGTGGCGACGGCATCGGGAATGAGCGCGATTCTAACGCTCGCGATGAGTGTGCTCAGCGCCGGAGATCACGTCGTCGTGTCGTACAGTGTTTTCGGCAGCACGATAAATCTGTGCCGGAATATTCTCGCGCGCTTCGGTATCGAGTTTACGTTCGTCAATCTCGTCGACCCGGAATCGTGGGCTCGCGCGATCAGGCCGGAAACGAAAATGCTGTTTCTCGAAACGCCGTCGAATCCGCTCGCCGAAGTCGCGGACATCGCCGTCCTCGCGGAACTCGCCCACGCTGCCGACGCATTGCTCGTCGTGGACAACTGTTTCTGCACGCCGGTTTTGCAACAGCCGCTCGCCCATGGCGCTGATATCGTCATCCATTCGGCGACGAAATACCTCGATGGCCAGGGACGTTGTGTTGGCGGCGCGATCGTTGCCGATGAGGCGCTCGTCGAGGAAAAGCTGATCCCGTTCATGCGGTCGGCCGGGCCGGCGATGAGCCCGTTCAACGCGTGGGTTTTTCTCAAGGGGCTGGAAACACTCACGTTACGCATGCAACAACACTGCCGCGGTGCGACCGCCGTCGCCGAGTGGCTCGCGGCCGAACACGGTGTCCGAACGGTCCACTATCCGGGACTTCCGACCCACCCCCAGCATGACATCGCGCGACGTCAGCAGCGCGGGTTCGGCGGCATCGTCTCGTTCGCGATCGACGGTGATCGCCGCGACGCATGGCGGTTCATCGATGCGCTGCGACTGTTCTCGATCACGGGAAACCTCGGTGACAGTCGCAGTATCGTGACGCATCCGGCGACCACAACCCACAGCCGCGTGAGCGCCGCTGATCGGGAGCGCTGCGGGATCGGTGAGAACCTCATTCGGCTGTCTGTCGGTCTCGAGGACCCGGTCGATCTGATCGCGGATCTCGATCGGGCGCTGAACGCGGCCTGAGCAGTAGACCTATTCAGCGCCCGGGTGCAGTGGCACAATTACTGTTTTACGCCCAATCAACGGAGAACTACCAGTGACGATTAAAGTAGGCGACAAAATGCCGGAAGGCGGATTCGCGGTGATGACGGGCGAAGGTCCCGGCGGGCTGACGACGGCGGAGTTGTTTGGCGGCAAGAAAGTCGTGCTTTTTTCCGTTCCCGGCGCATTTACGCCGACGTGCTCGGCAAAACACCTGCCGGGTTTCGTCGAGCAGGCGGCAGCGCTCAAGGCGAAAGGTGTCGACACGATTGCGTGCCTGTCGGTGAACGATGTATTCGTGATGGACGCTTGGGGCAAGAGCGCGGGCGCCGAGGGGAAGGTTACGATGCTGGCCGATGGCAACGGCGATTACGCGAAGGCACTCGGTCTGGAAATCGACGCATCCGGATTCGGCATGGGCACACGCAGCTCGCGCTTTGCGCTCCTCGTCGATGACGGGGTCGTGACGCAGACGTTCATCGAGGCTGCGCCCACGGAACTGAAGGCAAGTTCAGCCGAGAACGTACTGAACAGTCTGTAAGCCCGACGCACCTGCTTCGACCCCACGGCCGTCGCCGCCCGCGGCACAGCGGCGACGCGCCGTGGACGCCACAATGCCGCAAGTACCGAGGCCAGGCATGTCAAATAACGAGAAAGCCGGGTTTCATATGGATCCGGAGGAATTCCGGCGTCAGGGTCACGCGTTGATCGACTGGCTGGCGGACTACGCGGCAAACGTCGAGCAATACCCCGTGCTGTCACCACTCGTGCCCGGTGATGTTGCAAACACTCTGCCCTTGTCCGCGCCGCAGCACGGCGAGGATTTCGACGACATCATGGCGGACTTCGAGCGTGACATCCTGCCCGGAATAACGCACTGGCAGTCGCCGAATTTTTTCGCTTATTTCCCCGCCAATACGTCCGGGCCCTCGATACTCGGCGAATTACTGAGCGCGGGTCTCGGCGTTCAGGGCATGTTGTGGCTGACCAGCCCGGCCTGCACGGAACTCGAAACCCGCGTGCTCGACTGGGTCGCCTCGATGCTCGGCTTGCCGGCGAAGTTCACGTCGCGCGGCGCCGGCGGCGGCGTCATTCAGGATTCGGCGTCGAGCGCGACGTTGTGCGCGTTGCTCGCGGCGCGCGAACGGGCCAGCGGATTTCAGGCGAAACGCACGGGACCGAATGGCCGGCTCGTCGCCTACTGCTCGACGGAAACCCATTCATCGGTCGAAAAGGCCTGCGCGATCGCCGGGATCGGGCTGGATAATTTGCGCAAGATCCCCACCCGCGACGATCTCTCGATGGACGCGGACGCGCTCGCGGCCCGGATCGCGACAGACCGGGCAGCCGGCCTGCAGCCGTTTTTCGTCTGTGCGACGATCGGTACGACATCGACGCTCGCGGTTGATCCGATCCCCGAAATTGGCGAACTCTGCGACGCCGAGGGCTTGTGGCTGCACGTCGATGCGGCAATGGCCGGCACGGCAGCGATTTGCGAGGAATACCGCTCTCTGCACCTCGGTCTCGATCACGCCGACAGTTACTGCTTCAACCCGCATAAATGGATGTTCACGAATTTCGATTGCGACTGCTTTTACGTCAGTGACAGGCAGACCCTGACGAAAACGCTGACGATCCTGCCCGAATACCTGCGCAATCAGGCGACGGAATCCGGCGATGTGATCGACTACCGCGACTGGCAAATCCCGCTCGGACGGCGTTTTCGCGCTTTGAAACTGTGGTTTGTGCTGCGTTACTACGGCATCCAGGGCCTGAAGCATCACATTCGCGAACATATCGGGCTTGCGGCGCGGTTCGCCGACTGGATCCGTGCTTCGGATGATTTTGAAATCGCGGCTCCGCCGCGTCTGAACCTCGTGTGTTTCAGGCACCGTGCCGGTGATGACTTCAACCGGGCCCTCGTCGACAAGCTGAACCGCAGCGGCCGCTTGTTTCTCTCGCACACGACGGTTCGCGATGTTTACTGCCTGCGGCTTTGTATCGGGCAGACGCACACCGCCGAATCACATGTCGCCCAGGCGTGGCGCCTGATCGAGGGTACTGCACGACAGCTCGCCGGTTCCGGCTAGCAGGCATACCCGGATTGCTTCGCAAGCATTTCCGCAACTCGAATAAATCCCGCGTCCGCGGTGCGCAAAAGGAGGTCATGCGATGTTACGAAAACTATTACTGATCCTGGTCCTGATCGGGTGGGCGACGGGCGCCGTTGCGCACGACGACGATCCGACCTACGACCGGGTGTCGCTGAACGCGAGCGCTGAACAGGAGGTCGAGAACGATACGCTCGTCGCCGTCCTGTTTGCCGAGCACCAGGCGCAGCGACAGAAGGACGTATCCCGGGTTGTTAACGAAGCCGTACGCTGGGCGCTCGACAAGGCAAAAGGCAGGGCCGGGATCAAGGTTCAGACGACGCAATACAACACCTCGCCCGTTTACAACAAGAATGTCGTCACCGGCTGGCGCGCGCGTCAGTCGATTCGACTCGAAAGCTCGGACGCGGATGCGATTGGTGAACTGATCGGCGAGTTACAGGAACAACTGTCGATTGGGTCGATAAACTACGCCGTGTCGAAGTCTGCGCGTGATGCCGTCGAAGAAGCGCTCACGAGCGCGGCTCTCGCGCAGTTCAAGCGGCGCGCGGAATTGATTGCCCGTGATCTCGGGCGCAAGACCTACCGCATCGTACAACTTCATATCAACACGCAAAGCGGCGGCCCCCAACCGGTCGTGTACGCGGCGCGGGTTGCAAAGATGGAAGCCGCACCCGCGCCCGCGATCGAGGCCGGCGTACAAACCGTCACGGTTGATGTGTCGGGCACGATCGAGGTGGATGCGGGCACGCGGTGAGTGTCTGCGCGGGGGCAGGCGTAAGCTGGAACAATCACGGGTAAACACTGGAGGCGAGATGACAACGGTTAATGTCAAAGAGAATGTGGCGGCTGCGGCTGACGATGTGTGGCGTGTGCTGAGCGATTTCGGCGGGATCGAACCGAACGAAATGATCGCCGGTTGTTCACTCGAAGGTGAAGGCGTTGGCGCGGTGCGCACGATAAGCCTGAAAGGCGGCGGCGAGATCGTCGAGCGTCTCGAGAGCCTGGACGACGACGCGCGCGTATTCCGCTACGCCATCATCAACGATTGCCCGTTACCGGTGAAAAGCTATACCGCGACCGTGGCCGTCATCGATGCGGGTTCGGGTGCGGCCGCGGTCGACTGGAGCGGCAGTTTCGAGGCCGCGGGTGCGCCCGAGGATCAGGTCGTCGCGCTCATCGAGGGCGTCTACCGTGGCGGTATTCAGCGCGCGCGGGACAAACTCGGGGTGTAGCGTGGACGCCTCGCGAGCCAGCTCAGGATGATCCAGCCGCCGGAGAGCAAGGGCAGTGCCGCGGGCAGCGGCACCGCGGCGACTTCGAGATCCTGGCCTGCATTGACCGTGGAGCCGGGTATTGGCCCGAAGCCGAGCAGATCGAGCGCGAGGTTACCGCTGTCCGCGTTGCGGATCGGCTGGCCGGCAGCCGCATAGGCGGGCTGGGTATCGCCGGGATCGGCGCGCGAAAACAGGTTCAGGGTATACAGATCGCCACCCGCGGCAATCCCGGCACCCCACACATACAACGGGATCGTGTAGTTTTCCGTATCACTTCCCGGGCTGTGCCCGTGCGTGCCGAGGCGGCCACCGTGGTCGGATGTCAGAATGACGGCCGTCTTGCCATCGAGGCGCGGATCACTCTCGATCTGACCGAGTACATCACCGAGCAGTTCATCGACCGCCGCGACGGCGTCGAGGTAGGCGCCGCCGGGGGTCAGATCCCAGGTGCTCCCGTGACCGGCGGAATCCGGATCGCGCAAATGCAGCAGGCTGTAGTTGTACGGTGTGTTCGCCATGTCGGCAAGGTACCGGGTAACGAGCGCCGTCGTATCGCTGTCGTAGACCCAACTGTCGATCTTGTCCCGGCCATTATCCGCGCCGGTGGTGTCGGCGGCGCCTGATACGGCGTCGTAGCTCTGTTCATAGATGATGAACTTGTCCTTGCTCGCGTACAGACCGGTCGACAGGCCGTGGTCGTGCGCGACATCAAAGACGCTGGCCACATAGCTGCCTTTCGTCGTGTGCAAGGTCGTCGTTGGCGCGGGCAGTCCGTTCGCCGTGTAGTTGTGCCCGCTGGCACCGTTCACCCCGCGCCCCGTGAGCATCGAGGTGTGATTCGGCAGCGTGTTCGTGAAATCCGCATCCGTGCGCGCATTGTCCGTAAACGCCCCTTCGCTACGCAGGCGGAAAAAATTCGGCGCGTTGCTCGCGCCGAGCGCCGTGACGGCATCGGCGCGCAAGCCGTCGACGCTGATGTGGACGACGTATTCAATCCCGGCGGCGAACGTGGCGGTCGTCACTATGGCGCACAGCAATCCTGTCAGCGCCACCAGGCACAGTCTCGTCGCGATCATTTTCGTCTCCTGGTCCGTTGTGCATCCGCACGAATTGACGCGGGCTCCCCGCTCGGGGCTATTGTCGATGACGCCGGCGAATACAGGCAACTTTCTGCAAGCGTAACGACCAGTTTAACGATCGTTTGCCGTTCGGTGGACTATTCGTCTTCCGCAGGACCTTTCGGGCTGCGCGGTTTCTGCGACGAGGCGTCCAGGCCGGGCACGGAACCGGCGGCGCCAATGTCGCGAAAGCGGGCCCCGCGGCGTGCCCTCCCGGCGCGTGAAAAGCAGAATCGAAACCGCAATAATTCCATAAAAACAATAAATTACGTTAATTAAATAAAGTAAGTTATAATAATTTCAGACTGATCCACCCAGACTGAAAGCATGCGACCGTCCTATTCAAAATCCATGCCTCGCTGTAAGCGTCGATCGGCACGAACGATTGCCGGCGGGCGGTTGCAGGGTGTGTTTTCGCGCATGAGCCAAGCGTTAATATTCGGCGGTTTTCTGTGGCTGCTCGTGTTCTATTGTGTCCGGGTTGCGGCCGGCGAGCACTCGATCGATGGCGGTGGAATTTACTACAACGTCTCGGAAGACCTCGACGATACCCATGGCGAATACCTGCGCGTCTATTTCGATGCCAGTACCTCGGACGCGTTTACGTTCGATATTACGCGGCTGGACCGCTTCGACGACGAGGGTACGCAATTTACCGTCGGCAACATTCACCAGTTTTCCGAGCGCTGGTTTACACAACTCTCTGTGGCTGGCAGTGCCGGCGGATTTTTCTGGCCGGATGTACGGGTTGATGGGTCGGTGTCTCGCCGGTGGTTCAACGACAAACGCCTCGTCACGACGCTCGGCGGTGGTTACTTCGACGCGAAGGACGTGCATGAAGACCTGCGAGCATATGTCGATGCGGCATACTATTTCGAGCGACCCTTCGTTTTGCAGGGCGGGTTCCAGATCAACATCAGTGATCCCGGCTCTGTCGATTCGACGTCCGGTTACGTCGCTGCGTCGTATGTGCGAAAGAAGTCTCGTATCGTATCGATAAGAGGCGGAATCGGTGACCAGGCATACCAGGCGATCACGGCAACGAATTTTGTTGTCGACTTCCCGTATCACTCGGTGCGGGCCACCTGGCGGGAGTGGGTAGGCAAAACATGGGGGATAAATATTGCTGCCGAACATTACTCCAGCGAGGTTTATGACCAGAATGGCTTCGAACTCGGATTCTTCAAAGAATTCTAGAGGGCGCCGTTTTCGCACGACCGCTCGCGAGCTGATCCTCCGGTGGCGCTATCGCAGTCACGCGGGCCGGCTGATTCGACGCCATCGGGCGCTCCGCAGCCTGGACGTGCAAACGTCGAGCTTCGTTCACCCGCTCGCGCTGACCGCGGGCGCCCTTGCTACGATCGTGGTGTTGCGAAATACCGTCACCACCGTGTGGGCCGAGATTATTTCTTTCTGGTGTTCCAGCATTGGTATTGACGCGGTTGTCCGTATGCGGCCGGTATACATCGCGAGCACGTTTTACTATCTGGTTCCCGAGATGAAGATCGTGAGCCCGCTGCCAAGTGCCCAGGCGCTGACGATTTCATTTGTCCTCGTGTTCGCGGCGATGCTGGTGGCATACACTGTTTTCCGCCGTTTTTTGCCATTCGCGTACCTGATCTGGGCAATCGGTCTGATCCAGCTGACCGCCATCGGTTCGTTCTATTTTTCTCCGACCGCGTTTCCTTACAGTATTGGTTCGCACGTTTCGAGCAGTCTCGAAGTTGTTCTCATGCTGATGGTGGTTATTCCGTTGCTGTTGATGATCGCCTACTACCCGCTCAATTTTTCGCTGCTGAAAAAACTGGCACTTACATTTTCCATGATGACGATGGTCGGTGTGTTTGCGCCGCACCTTTACGCGTGTCACATCGTCTTGCTCTCGGCGTTTTCCGTGCTCTACATGCCCGTGTTATTCACTGTGTTCGGCTTGCTGCCGATTGTTCTCATGGTGATTGCGATTTATGGCTGGGGTATGAGCTGGGTACAGCGTTACTGAGATGACAATGGCACGTCGTCCTCACAATCGCGGTCTCGCAGCGAGGATCAGTCTCCTTTTCGGCGTAGCGTGCGTCGCGCTGTACGGCGGCTCGCTGGTGCTGGCGGCGGCCAGCGCGCCCGCTTCCGGAGCAGTCGCTTCGGCAACTCCGTTGTTGGTGCCGAAAATTACGTTGACGATCATCATCCTGATCCTGGGGATTTTCATGGTCAGGCACCTGATTTTCACCCTGAATCGACTGTTCGGAAAACAACGACATCCATACCTCGATGTCGACGTGGCAGACTGGCCGAGCGTTGCGGTTCTGATCCCCGCTCACAACGAAGAATCCGTTATTGCGAATGCGCTGAGCGCCCTCGTTGATGTCGATTATCCGGCCGATCGTTTTCGCATCATTCCAATCGATGACCGCTCGGAAGACGGTACCTGGGAATTGATCAGCAGGTTTCATCGCGATTATCCGCATCTCGTGCACCCGCTCCGCCGGGCGCAAGGCAAGCAAGGCAAGGCTGCGGTAATCAAGTTCGCTACGGAAAGCGTCAGCGAAGACTTAATCATCCTTTTCGATGCCGATTATGTGCCGGGTCGCGGCTTGATCAAGCAGCTTGCGGCACCGTTTTTCGACCCGGAAGTTGGTGCCGTCATGGGGCGTGTCGTGCCGCACAATACCGGTAAGAACCTGCTTACCCGGCTGCTCGATCTGGAGCGGGCGGGTGGCTACCAGGTCAATCAACAGGCACGGATGAATTTGTCTCTCGTACCGCAGTTCGGTGGCTCCGTTGGCGGCGTAAGGGTCCGCGCTTTGAAACAGGTGGGCGGATGGCGGGAGGATGCACTGGCAGAAGATACCGACCTGACGTATCGCCTGTTGCTCGGCGGTTACAAGACGGTGTACGAAAATCGCTCGGAATGCTACGAAGAAGTCCCGGAGCTGTGGCAGGAACGTAACCGCCAAATCATGCGTTGGGCGAAGGGCCACAACCAGGCCGCGTTTCGTTACATTTGGTCGCTCCTGAAGACCCGCCACGTGAGTTTCGTCGAGCGGGTCGACGCGGTACTTCTGCTTGGGGTCTACACGGTCGCGCCGTTGTTACTCCTCGGCTGGGTCTGTGCGCTGCTGCTTTATTTCAACGGTCAGCAAACGCTCGCAAGCGTCGGATTCGCGACATTCGCCTTTGTCGGATTTGGTGCGATGGGAAACTTCGCGGCGTTCTTTGAAATCGCCGCGGCGCTGCATCTTGATGGGTCCGGTAACCGCATAAGATTGTTGCCACTCAATTTTCTGAATTTTCTGGCGAGCCTGATAAACATAGCGCGCGCGTGTTTTGAACTCGTGTTCATCGATTTTCTGTGCAACCGGGAACTGCGCTGGTCGAAAACCCAGCGCTACCGTCGCTGATGGCCGCCACGGTGCAAATCATACTGTTGTTCCTGATCACATCGCTCATGCTCGGTGTGACGCTGGTTCCGGCTTTGCTCGAGTGGTACGCGAAAACGGACGCCGAACCGTTGCGGGTCATCCGCGAACAGGATACGAGCATTCGCCATTTCGCGACGTCGTTTCGAACGCAGATCAATACGTTTTTCGATGACCACGGCATTCTTATCGATGATCCGCCGGCGCCGTTCAACGCGGTCTGGCACATCGACGAACCGGTCAGTTTTTTGGGCCGCGCACACGCCCCGGAATTTTCCACGAAGGAGATCAGTGAGCGCCGCATCAACCGGGTACTGATTGGTGCCGAAAACATGTATTTGCCCGGAGACATGGTTTACGAAGACGAAATTTACTGTTGTGGCGATCTCACAACCGGCGACCGTACAGCTTATCGGGCCTTGTATGCCGAGCGTGAAATTTCCCTCGGCGATGAATCGGTCGTCGTCCGCTGGTTACACGCAGGTGGCGAGGTGAAAGTCGGCGCACGGTGCCGCATGCTGGGGCGTTTCTCCGCTGACCAAAGCATTACTATTGGCCCTGAATGCCAGTTCGAACGCGTCAGTTCTCCCGTGATTCAGTTCAGTACGCAATCGTCGGCGGGCAGACATTTGCCGACGCGGGTGGAACGCGTTGCGTGGGCGGCTCCGGACGACCTGATTCAAATCGATGCGGTGACGCTCAAGACCAGCGGCGATTTGTCGATTCCGGAACATATGCTGGTCGAAAAGCATCTGATCGTGAAGCGGGCGCTTTCGCTCGCGGCAGGCGTCGAGATCCGCGGTGACACGAAATCGGGAAAATCCATCCGCGTCGAACGCGGTGCGGTGATCAAAGGCTCGCTTGTTTGCTCCGGACCGATCGAGATCGCGCCCGACTGCTGGATCAAGGGGCCGGTAATTTCCGAAGTCGGCATCAGGATCGGCACCGGTTGCGTGATCGGAACGCCGCTAAGGCCGACGACAGTCTCGGCGCCGCAAATCGCCGTGGCGCCGGGGGTACAGATTTCAGGCTCGCTGTGGGCCGGGGCGGACGGACGTGTTGGTGTGTAAACGCTTGAAGCAGAGGGGTTTCCGTTGAAATCCGGTGCCAAAGGCGAAATGAAAAGAAATTTAACCGGAAACCAGGTGACTAATGTCATTAATAGTGAATTTTACCGATTTTGCCGGCGAGTTGCGGGAAGGTTCGAAGTACCATAGTAAAGATGAGTAAAGCTGCAAATTCTGCTGTTCTGATCTGGGTGTTGGCGTCGACCGCGACCCCCAATGCGACGCACGCTGCCGGGTTGGTGAACTGGATCGGCGGCGACGGCGATTGGGAGGATGGAACGCAGTGGTCCGGCGGTCTCGTACCCGGCGGGACGGATGACGTGACGATCGCGGGTCTCGTCGACGTGACCGCAAGTGCCCCGGGGAACGCCGCATTAACACTCATGAACGAGGCAGGGTTCGAGCTGGCGGGCGGTGACCTCGATGTGATTGGCTTGTTCTCGAATGCCGGCACGACGTCCGTCACCGGCGGTAAATTCGAGGCGAATTTCATTGCGAACGACATCAGTGGTGATATCCGGGTTTCCGGCGCGAACAGTGAATTGAGCGTCGTCGTCGAATTCAACAACGCCGGCACTTTGACCATAGAGCAGCTAGCCCATGGTGCCACCGCCAATCTGACGAATCTGAATCTGTTCACGCTGCAGAGTGCGGCGACTGTCGATGCCGAAACCCTGGTCAACGACGGTGGTGCCACGAGCGTCGTGCAAAATGCGCTCACGACCCTGACCGTCGCGGATAACATCACGAACGCAGGTGATTTTTCGGTGATCGACCATGCTGTCGTGATCGCGGAAAGTTTCGCGAATTACGCCGGCCTGATGCTCGATGACGGCACTGTGAGTGCGGACAGCTTTCTCAACGCCGCCCTCGGAGTCATCGATCTGACTGGTGCGGCGACCGGGTTCGCTATTGGCGGCAATGTCACGAACCAGGGCGAGTTCACGGTTCGGTCGGGCGCTCATGGCGATGTTGTCAGTATCGGCAACGAAAACAAGCTCGTGGTTTCCGGTGGCGGGTTGCTGGAGTCGATTTCGATACTGAATGACCCGGCGGCCAGCATCGTTGTAACCGGTCTCGGGAGCCGGCTCGCATTGACGGATAACCTGCAGTCGTCGGGATCGGTTGAAGTCGATGACGCGGCGGCGCTCGATGCGCTGAGTATCGGCACGAGTGGCGACCTGACGGTCCGCAACGGTGCGCGAATCGGCACGGAAAGCATCCTGAACATGAGCGGCGGCAAGATACTCGTCGAGCATACGGGGAGCGAAGTCGTTCTCGGAAATAACTTTGAAAACGCCGGCACTGTTGAAGTGCGCGACAATGCCAGCGTCACCGCGGGCAGCTATGTGAACGAAAGCGACACGACCTTGTCCTCGACGGCGTCGCTGTCGACCACGACGCTCGTGAATCAGGCGGGCGCAGTGCTGTCGGTAACCGGAACCAACACGACGATCGATGTCACCGGTGTGCTTGAAACAAACGGCACGCTGGCAATCACGAGCGGGGCGCGGGTAACTGCCGGAGTCTTTGAACAAGGCGCCGGCACAACGTCGCTCGATGGCGGTACGCTCGGATCTTCAGACACGGGAATCGTGATTCTGGGCGGATTGCTGGAGGGCAGCGGTGCGCTCGAAGGCAGTTTGTATGTCTTTCCCGGCGGAACCGCGGCGCCCGGTACCTCAGCCGACATGACGACGAACTGGAACGTCTCCGGTCTTGCGCAACTTGGTGGCACGTTGCTTATCGATATCGAAGGTCTCGCAGGTGGCGCGTTCGATACGATCACGGCAAGTGGTGCGGTATCACTCGGCGGTGTGCTCGACGTGAAATTGCTCGGCGGTTTCGAACCGCTGATCGGTGATACGTTCGATATCGTTCTCGGTACATCGGTTGCCGGCGCGTTCGCAACGGAAATATTGCCCGTTTTCGACGGTCGCACGTTCGACGTTGTTCTTGGTCTGGATTTCGTGCGTCTTACTGTAACCGCGGCGCCGATCCCAATCCCCGCTGCCGCGTACCTGATGTTGCCGGCGCTTGCCTTGTTACGCGCGCGCCGGAAGCTGCGGAACTGACGACTTGCCCGGATACGACGCAGACGCTAGTTCACCGGCTTTACCGCCCAGACATTGAAATGTAATCCGACGACTCCAGGCGCGTGCTCCATGCGTTTGATAACGAAGCCGGCGTCTTCCAGCACCGCACGGATTTCCAACTCCGTATACTGCCAGATATGCCCATCGATCCATTGTGCGTCAGGATCGGGCAGCGGCATCGAATCGATGCTGTCGTAATAGTCGTAGACCCGGCCCCAGCCCTTGTCCGCATCCGGGGTCGAAACGAAAAACGAACCGCCGGGTTTCAGTACCGCGAAGATCTTGCTCAGGGTCGTTTTCGGATGAAAATTCAGATGTTCGATCACTTCCGTCATCAGCACGACGTCGACCTGCAGCGAAGCGGGGAATGGATCTTTCTCGATATCGATTTCGCGATATTCGATCCCGAATCGCGTCTGGACCGCCGGCTGGATATACGGCACTACGTCGAAACAAATGCCCCGGGCGGCATAACTCGTCGTGGCGAACGCGAGCAGGGTGCCATATCCGCAACCGAGGTCGAGCACGGTCGTGACCGGTTTCTGCTCGACGAACTGGCGTTCCAGAGCGTTTTCCGTAATCCAGCCCGCGATCCGAAGCCAGTACTTCGGTTCCGCGTAGCGATACGTGCTGGCGTAATACGCTTCCGCGGTGAAATCCGCGGCGGCAATTTCGTCCTGAATGGTAACCACCGGCGACGCGCGGTCCGCATTCCGGAGCGAGGAGTCCGGCGCGTCGCACGCGGCCAGTACGACGATAAAAATTGCGATGGCGGCCTGACTTGCAGCACGATGTCCCACGATGAGATACCTTTAACCGGAACCGTGTCGGTTCGCGCACGATAATACACTCTGCATCGGACAGGAATCGCATGTCATCACAACAAGTAGCGGGGCCGCGACGCAGCCTCGGACTCGGAGATGCCATAGCCATCATCGTCGGCACGGTAATCGGTGCCGGGATTTATGAAACGACACCGCTTATCGCGAACGAGACATCCGGTATGTGGCAGCTCGTCTGGGTGTTCCTGCTCGGCGGCCTGTGTGCGGTGATCGGTGCGTTGTGTTATACGGAATTGGGCACCACCGTGAATCGAACGGGCGGTGACTTCGAGTATCTCGCTGCCGCCTACGGTAATCATGTTGCCTTCGTATTCGCATGGATGACGTTCTGGGTCGTTCAGCCCGCGAGTGTCGGCGCCATCGCGTACATCTTCGCGCGTTACGCCGCGGAACTTCATCCGGGCCTCGGTCCCCCGCATTTCGCACAGCTGTCTGCGCTGGCAGTCACCGCCCTGACCGTGGCGAATACTTTCGGCATGCAGGTCGGCGCTATTGCGCAAAAGCTGCTGACCACGCTGAAGGTGGCGGGGATACTCGTACTCGTTGCCGCGGGCTTTTCACTCGCGGGACCATCGCCGGAGCTGGCGGCGGCGCCGACGCAGGAACCGAATCTCGGTCTCGCGCTCGTGCTCGTGATGTACACATACGGTGGCTGGAATGTCATCGTACTTGTCGCGGCGGAAGTGCACGATGCCCGTCACAATCTGCTGCGTGCGCTATTGCTGAGCCTCGCCGCTATCGTGTCGGTCTACGTGTGTACGGTGTTGTCATTCGAGCACGCGCTCGGACATACGATGCTCGCGAATTCCGGATCCGCGGCAGCAAGAATCGCGAGTGCCGCATTCGGCGCGCCCGGCGCGGTATTTATCAGCGTACTGATCTGCATCACCTGCCTTGCGAACATCAACGCGACGATACTGACAAATTCGCGCATATTTTTCGCGTTTGGCCGGCGCTGGTCCGCATTTGCCTTCCTTGGCCGCTGGGACGAGCAACGCAACGCGCCGGTTAACTCGCTCATTGCCCAGGGCGTGATTGCAATTGGATTGATTTTCGCGCTGGCCGCGGGTGGGGAGTCCTTTAAGCGGCTCGTCGTGTTCAGCGCGCCGGTGTTTTGGCTGTTTTTTCTGCTCGTGTCAGGGGCGCTGTTTATCTTGCGGCGACGGCAACCGGGCGCGAGCGGGTTTCGCGTGCCGTTGTATCCGGTTCTGCCGCTTGCGTTCACCGCAATTTGTGCGTGGATGTTGTACTCGAGTCTGAGCTACGCATGGCTTACCCTGGCGCGTGAAGCAATGGCGGTCGGTGGCTTGCTGGTCGCGGGCAGTATCGCGGCGTTCCTGTTTCACGAGTCAAAATGAACGCATTCAGTCGATGGCACGTTCGAACGCCGCGAAGTCCGTGATCGGCGCCAGGCAGTGCGAGCCCTGGCAGACATAAGCCGTAACAGCGCCCCGGGGTTCACGGGCGCCGAGCAGACCTGGCAAATTCGTGGCATCAGCGGGAATCGCGAAGCTCAGCCGCTTCGGTGCATAGTTAGCATTAGCCGGGTTCTTCCACCGCCTCAATTCTGAATCATTTCCACGCAAGACGATCAGCGTCGGTGGTTCCAGATGCTCTTCGAGAGCGATCAGCAAGGCGTTGTGAGCCCCCGGGGCATGCGCGATGGAGCCCCAGGCCGCGCGCAGGGTACGCGTGCTCGCATCGAGGTAACGCATTTCCCCGAGCAGGTGTCCGAGACGTGCGAGCGCCGCCGCCGCAACCCCGTTGCCCGCGGGCAGGGCATCGTCCGCGAGCGGCTTCGAGCGCAGGATCAGCGATTCGTGATCGTGGGCGGTGAAAAAGAAGCCACCCGTTTCGCGGTCTTCGAAATGCGTGAGCAGGCATTCAGCGAGCGCGATCGCGAAGTCGAGATCTTCACTGCGCCAGCGCGCCGCGAGTGCGTGCAGCAGCGCGTCGAGCAGGAACGCGTAGTCGTCGAGATACGCGCCGAGATGCGCGTGTCCGTCCTTGCAGGTTGCAAGCAGGCGTCCATCGCGCCACAACTCATTACGGATGAAGTCGATGGCCGCGTGCGCGGCATCGATCGCATCGGCGCGATTGAATATTTCACCGGCGATCGCGAGCCCTTTGATCATGAGCGCGTTCCAGGACGTGAGGATCTTGTCGTCGAGTCCCGGTCGCACACGCTGCGCGCGCGCCTCGAACAATTGCCGACACGCCGCTTCGACGAGTGTTTCGTGGTGTGCGGGATCGCCGCCGAGGACATTCGCGATCTCGTGATACTGCGCCACCACGTGGAGGTGCCAGTTCCCTTCGAAATTCGCCTTGCGCGTGAGTCCGAAGCGGCGCGCGAACGGCGCGTATGCCTCGGGACCGATGATGTCTTCGATCTCGCCGGCCTGCCACGCATAGTAGCGACCTTCGACACCTTCGGAATCGGCGTCGAGACTCGAGTAGAAGCCGCCGGCGGGTGCGGTCATTTCACGCGCGACCCAGGCAATCGTTTCATCGACGACGGTCGCGAAGCGCGGGTTGCCACTCAGTTGCCAGGCGTGCGCATACAGGGCGAGTAACGGCCCGTTGTCGTAGAGCATCTTCTCGAAGTGTGGAATCATCCACTGGTTGTCCGTCGAGTAACGGTAGAAGCCGCCACCGAGGTGGTCGTAGATCCCGCCGTCGGCCATGCGCTGCAGCGTGAACGTGGCCATGTGCAGGGCGTGTTCATCCGCGCCGCCGCTGCGCGCGTAATCGCGCAACAAACGTTCCAGGCTCGTCGGATGCGGGAACTTCGGCGCCCGACCAAAGCCGCCGAGTCGATGGTCGAATGCTCGCGCGGCCTGTTCACGTGCGGTCGCGAGCGGCGCGGCGTCCGGCGGTGCCGGTTGCGTTGCATCGGGTGTCTGCATCGCCGTGAGCGCGGCGAGAACTTCGGTATTCTGCGCGCGGATGTCCGCCTCGCGTTCGGCGTAGGCGGCGCGAACACGCTGCAGCAGATCGCGAAACGCTGGCAGTCCGTGACGCGGCTCGGGCGGAAAATACGTGCCGCCGAGGAACGGCACCTGGTCGTCCGGGGTCAGGAACATCGTCAGCGGCCAGCCGCCCTGGTTCTGCGTCAGCAAGTACTGCGCGGTCTGGTAGATTTTGTCGAGGTCCGGACGCTCTTCGCGATCGACCTTGATGTTGACGAATCCCTCGTTCATCACGGCGGCGGTGGCGGGATCCTCGAACGATTCGTGGGCCATCACATGGCACCAGTGGCACGCCGAATAGCCAATCGACAGCAGGATCGGTTTGTTCTCCCGCGCCGCTTTTGCCAGCGCCTCGGGCCCCCAGGGGTACCACTCGACCGGGTTATCGGCGTGTTGCAACAGGTAGGGGCTCGTCTCTCCGGCGAGTGCGTTCATCGGCGTTTCCCAGCTTGATGTTATCGCGGGTATGGTCGCGTTCGAAGGCGCGCGGGTCTCGCCACGGATGTCGCGCATCGTGCAACTACGCGCTCCGGGGGGCTGAAACCTGCGGGCCCTGGACCGGAATCATAGCGTATATGGCCCGCGCGTCCGCCCGTACCGGTGCGGGGAAGAGCGGGCGTTGCGTGGTGGTCCGAAGTCTCGTCACCCGGCGCGTCGATCGGGCGAGCGCCGGGCGGGAACGCGATTCGCGCCGTGCTAGAATCCGCGCCTGCCATGCTGCCATTCCCGACCATCGATCCCGTCGCCATCAAGCTGGGCCCAATTGCGATCCACTGGTACGGGCTCGCGTACCTGACGGGCATCGGCCTCGGCTGGTGGCTGTTGCGGCGCGCGGCCGATCGCAGCGGGTCGCTGTGGTCGCGTGACGATGTCGCCGACGTCGTATTCTTCGCGGCAATCGGCGCGGTTCTCGGCGGACGGATCGGTTATGCGCTGTTCTACAATTTCAGCGATTATCTCGCGAATCCGCTCAGCCTGCTCGCGGTATGGCGTGGTGGTATGTCATTTCATGGCGGGGTCATCGGTTTCATGATCGCGATTGCGCTGTTTGCCCGCGCGCGCGGGCGGCCGTTTCTCGCGGTCACGGATTTCGTCCTGCCGGTCGTACCGATCGGGCTGTTTTTCGGCCGTATCGCGAATTTCGTCAACCAGGAGTTGTGGGGCGCCCCAACCACGTTGCCCTGGGGCGTCGTATTCACGCACCCGGCCGCCGGGGGCGTTGCGCGTCACCCGTCGCAGATTTACGAAGCGCTGCTCGAAGGCGTCGTGCTGTTTTTCATCCTCCGCTTCGTTGCCGCCCGCAGCACGCGAACCGGCGCCGTTTCGGCGACGTTTCTGCTTGCCTATGGCATCATGCGGGCCGGTATCGAATTCGTGCGCGAACCCGATCAGCATATCGGTTACCTCGCGTTCGGGTGGGTCACGATGGGACAGATCCTGTCGTTGCCGATGCTGATCGGCGGATTGCTCATTTTCGTGCTCGCAGGCCCACGGCCCGGCACACGCGCAGGATAGGGACATGCAGATTTATCTCGATTTGTTACGACATGTTCGCGAAAACGGCGTGCCGAAAGATGATCGCACCGGCACCGGGACGCTGAGTACGTTCGGCTATCAGATGCGCTTCGATCTCGCGCACGGGTTTCCGTTACTGACGACGAAAAAGCTGCACCTGAAATCGATCCTGTATGAATTGTTGTGGTTCCTGCGCGGCGATTCCAACATTGGTTACCTGCGCGAGCACGGCGTGACAATCTGGGATGAATGGGCCGATGAGAACGGCGATCTCGGCCCCGTTTACGGCGTGCAGTGGCGTTCATGGCATGGCGCGGACGGTCGCGTGCACGATCAGATCGCCGAAGTCGTCGAGGCGCTGAAAGTGAACCCGGATTCGCGCCGGCATATCGTCAGCGCGTGGAACGTCGGGGAGATCGAACACATGGCGCTGGCGCCGTGTCACGCGATGTTCCAGTTCTATGTCGCGGGCGGTCGTCTGTCGTGCCAGTTATATCAGCGCAGCGCGGATGTGTTTCTCGGCGTGCCGTTCAATATTGCGTCTTACGCGCTGCTGACGTTGATGATCGCTCAGGTTTGCGGCTACGAACCCGGTGATTTCGTGCATACGCTCGGTGATGCGCATCTGTATCTGAACCACCTCGACCAGGCCGATCAGCAACTCGCCCGCACACCCGGCCCGCTGCCGACGATGCATCTGAACCCGGCGGTGCGTTCGATCTTCGATTTCACCTACGGCGATTTCGAGTTGCGTGATTATCACGCGCAACCGAGCATCGCGGCGCCCATCGCTGTCTGAGCAGTCGTCACCGTCGTGCCTGACAGGCGCGAGTTCACGGGGTTTACATGCGGATAAATATCGTTGTTGCGAAGTCCGAAAATGATGTCATCGGGCGCGATGGCGATCTGCCATGGCGACTGGCCGCGGACCTGCGGCATTTCAAGGCCACCACGCTCGGCCATCCGCTCGTGATGGGGCGCAAGACCCACGAATCCATCGGTCGGCCATTACCCGGGCGACGCAACATCATCGTGACCCGGCAGGCGGATTACCTCGCCGAGGGGTGCACGGTAGCCGGTTCGCTCGAACAGGCGCTTGCCGCAGCGCACCCGGCGGTGGAGGTCATGGTTATCGGTGGCGCATCGCTTTACGCGGCGGCACTGCCACGCGCCGGGCGGATCTATCTGACGGAAGTGCATACGCGACTCGCCGGCGATACACACTTCCCCCCGATCGATCGCAATGCGTGGCGCGAGGTTTCGCGCGAACGGCACGACGCCGACGACGCGAACGATCACAGCTACAGTTTCGTGGTTCTCGAACGCATCGCGTGACGGCGCTGATCAATCCGTGATCGGGAGCGCGACGGACGAATCGACGGCGAAGAAAGCCTGATCTTCGAGTCGCAATGCCGTCAGCGTGCCACCCCATACCGCGCCGGTGTCGAGCGCAAAGATGCGCATCGTGCGCATCTGTTCGCGTGACAGGTGCAAGGCGGACCAGTGACCGAACACGATCGCCTCGCGGGAATCCGGCAACTCGTAGAACTCATACCACGGCACGAGCGTTTTCGGTTGCGTACCGAGAGGACCTTTGAACTTGAAATCGATGTGGCCGTCGGCGGACGTGTAGCGCAGCCGGGTGAGGTAATTCGTGATCAGACGCAAGCGATCCCAGCCGGCCAGCGCCGGGTCCCAGTTGTCCGGTTTGTCCCCGTACATGTGCTCGAAGAACGCGACGGGATTATCGCCGCCGAGCACCGCGGCCACTTCCGCGGCATAGGTTTCGGCAGCGTCGAGCGACCAGTGTCGCGGCAGGCCGGCGTGGACCATCGTGTAGCCGAGTTTCCGATCGCGATGCAGCAACGGTCGGCGGCGCAGCCAGTCGCTGAGTTCATCGGCGTGCGGGGCGCGCAGGACATCACCGAATGTATCTTTTTTACCCGGCGAATATCGTTCGACATAGGCGCACGCAAGCAGGTGGAGATCGTGATTGCCGAGGACGACGATGGCGGCCTCACCGAGACCGCGTACGAACTCGACGACCGCGAGCGAGTCGGGGCCACGGTTCACGAGGTCGCCGACGAGCCATAAGCGGTCAACCGCCGGATCGAACCGGATCCGGTCGAGCAGGGCAACGAGTTCGTCGTAACACCCCTGAATATCACCGATTGCGTAGGTCGCCATGGCTCGGATGCGCTCGTCGCGAACTCGGGGATGGAGTGGCTTAGTGGAGTACGTTTGGCACGGACAGGCGGAACGCCGCGATCGGCGCGTCGAACGACGTGCCGTCGTCGGCGGCCATCTGATAGCTGCCGTGCATCGTGCCGACTTCGGTTTCGAGCATCGCGCCACTCGTGTAAGTGAACGACTCTCCCGGCGCGAGGTGCGGCTGTTCGCCGACGACCCCGTCGCCACGCACTTCCTGGACATGGCCTTTCGCGTCCGTGATCACCCAGTGCCGTGAAATCAGGCGGGCGCTGACGGTGCCGGTGTTCGTGATTGTGATCGTGTAGGCGAATACGTAGCGATTGTCCTCGACGGAAGACTGTTCGGCGACGTATGCCGTCTCGGCGTCGATGTGGATTTCGTAGGGGTTCGTTGTCATGCGGTGTATCAGTCCGGGGCCGGGATGCACTGTAAGCGAATCGTCCGGACGGGGCAAAGGGGCAGGCTCGCGTCGGTTCAGGCGTCCTCGCCGGCGCCGGCGCGGTCGAGCCGGCGGAGGTTCAATGCTTCGGCCACGTGCGGTAAGGCGATGTCCCCCGCACCGGCAAGATCGGCAATCGTGCGGGCCACTTTGACGATCCGGTGATAGGCGCGCGCGCTCAGGTCGAAGCGTTCGAATGCCTGCCGCATGAAGGCGCGCGATTTGGTGTCGAGATCCGCATGCAGCTGCAGTTGATCGTTTTGCAATTCGCTGTTCAGGCAGCCCTGGCGCTGCTGCTGCTGTGCGCGTGCGTGCAGGACCCGCGCGCGCACGATGGCGGTCGTCTCATTCGTCGCATGATCCGCGGTATCGAGCCAGCCGCGTTCGCGCGCTATTTCGATTTGCAGATCGATGCGATCGAGCAGGGGGCCGGAGATTCGTCGGCGATAACGACCGATCTGTTCCGGCGTACACACGCAGCGACCCGACGGATCGCCATGGTAGCCGCAGGGACACGGGTTCATCGCGGCGACGAGCTGGAAGCGTGCCGGGAACGTCATGCTGCGCGCGGCACGGGAAATCGTGACGTAGCCCGTCTCGAGCGGTTCGCGCAGGACTTCGAGCACGCGCCGCTCGAACTCGGGTAGTTCATCGAGGAACAGGACGCCGCGATGCGCGAGTGATACCTCGCCGGGGCGCGGGATCGTGCCGCCGCCGATCAATGCCGCCGCGGAACTCGTGTGGTGGGGATTGCGGAACGGCCGGACGCGCCAGTTCCCGGGGGCAAAGCCGCGCTCGCCGAGAGCCTGTACGGCGGCCGCTTCGAATGCTTCGTCTTCGTCCAGTGGCGGCAGCAAGCCCGGCAGGCGCGCGGCGAGCATCGTCTTGCCGGTGCCGGGCGGGCCGAGCATGAGCAGGTTGTGGCCGCCGCAGGCCGCGATTTCCAGTGCACGCCGACCCTGGTATTGGCCGCGTACGTCGGCGAGATCGGGATAATCACCGCTGCGCGGATTTGCCGGCACGCTGTGTGGGGTGGCGGCCAACGGCGCGCTGCCATTGAGGTGCCGACACGCGGTGTCGAGTGTATCGGCCGCGTACACATCGAGTGAGCGCACGAGCGCGGCCTGAATATCGTCGCCAGGGGCGCTCAGCATTGCGCGTTCGGCACGCTTGCACGACAGGGCGGCCGACAGTACGCCCCCGACGGGACGGAGATCGCCGTTCAGCGCGAGTTCGCCTACGCATTCGACCGCGGCGAGACCGCGACCGTTGATCTGCCCGCTGGCGGCGAGGATACCGAGCGCAATCGCGAGATCGAAACGCGTTCCCTGTTTCGGCAGGTCACCGGGCGCGAGATTGACCGTGATCCGTCGGGTCGGGAATTCGTATCCGGAATTGATGATCGCCGAGCGTACGCGATCCTTGCTTTCGCGTACCGCGGTTTCCGGCAAGCCAACGAGGTTAAACGCCGGCAGGCCCGGGGTCAGATGCGTTTCGACGCTGACGAGCGGTGCGTCGATTCCGACGCTCGCCCGCGAATAGACGATTGGTACGGCCATGTGTTGCGCTCCGTTGCAACATCATTTGATCTACCCGTCATTCCGTGACGGGGTGTTTCGTGCATGAAAAGTTTAACGCGGATGGCCGACGTCGAACATCCGCGCCGGGTCAGCTTTCCATTTCGGCCACGAGCCGTTCGAGTTCTTCGAGTTTTTCGCGCGTGCGTCGCAGGAGCAGGGTTTGCGCGTCGAACTCCTCGCGCGTGACGAGATTCATCCGTGCGAACGCGGATTCGAGCACAATCCGCACGTTGTCCCGGACTTCCTCGCGCAGCTGGGTTCCGCCCGCCGGCAGGACTTTCGCAATGCTGTCCACGAGTTCCTCGATTTTCTTCAATTCGATCAACCGCACTTACTCCTTGACCCGGGGTTGTGAACCGCCATTACGGCGGGCCCGTCATGCTGCGACGTTCGGCCGGCCGTGGCGCCGACGTGCACGAAAGCCTACACACCCCGGAATCGAAATAAAACCCGCGAGCCCGGACAGGATCGGGTCGCACCGCATGTCGCGCAATGGTGCGTAGTCGGTGAGAACCGATCAGGTGATTCACCGGGCATTACGCACCGAACTGGTGCGTCGATGGAATATTTGAACCGGAATCGGGCGCCCGAACCAATGCAGGGCGGCGATCCGCTTGTTTACGGGCATAGCGGATCCCGGTTAAGCGTATGAATAAAAACAATAAAGTTATTGTGGCATGTCTCGTGCATATCCGGTGTACCAATCACTTATTCAACGACGATTAATTCACCGACGACTAATTCAGTCGCACAGCGCGATAGGGGACAAAATGACATGAAACTCGTCACCGCAATCATTAAGCCATTCAAACTGGATGATGCGCGAGAGGCGTTATCCGCGGTTGGCATCCAGGGACTCACCGTCACCGAGGTGAAAGGGTTCGGGCGTCAGAAAGGGCACACGGAACTCTATCGCGGCGCGGAGTACGTCGTCGATTTTCTGCCGAAATCGAAACTTGAAATCGCGATAAACGACGATCAACTCGACGCCGTGATCGAAGCGATCTCGAATGCCACGAGCACCGGCAAAATCGGTGACGGCAAGATCTTCGTACAGGACCTCGCTAACGCAGTGCGTATCCGCACCGGCGAAAGCGGTCCCGAAGCCCTCTGAACGGACTTGCGTGTGCATGTCCCGGTCAATTCTGAAACCTACTTTTATCAAAAACCTCTAGGAGGGTGCTTCAATGGACGCTTCCGTTGTTGAGCTGAAATACGCGCTCGATACATTTTACTTTCTTGTTATGGGCGCCTTCGTCATGTGGATGGCGGCCGGTTTTGCCATGTTGGAGGCCGGACTCGTTCGCGCCAAGAACACGGCGGAAATTCTCACGAAGAATATTTCGCTGTATGCCGTCGCCTGTATCATGTACATGCTGATGGGCTACAACATCATGTACCCGGGAGAGGCAGTCAACAGCGTCTGGCCCGGTATTTCTTTCATGCTGGGCTCGGACAATACGGCTGAAGCCGTACTCGCGAGCGGGGGTGACACCTACTACTCCGCGCTGTCCGATTTCTTCTTCCAGGTGGTCTTTGTCGCCACGGCAATGTCAATCGTGTCCGGTGCCGTTGCGGAACGCATGAAACTGTGGGCGTTTCTTGCGTTCGCCGTTGTCATGACGGGCTTCATCTACCCGTTGCAGGGTTACTGGAAATGGGGCGGCGGCTTTCTCGACGCGAATGGCTTCCTCGATTTCGCGGGATCCGGTGTCGTGCACCTGACCGGCGCAACCGCGGCACTCGCCGGAGTCCTGCTGCTCGGCGCGCGCAAAGGCAAATACGGCAGCGATGGCAGTGTCAATGCCATCCCGGGTGCGAACCTGCCGCTGGCGACACTCGGCACGTTCATTCTGTGGCTCGGCTGGTTCGGGTTTAACGGCGGTTCGGAACTGAAAGTCTCCGATGTCGGTGAAGCGAATGCCGTAGCAATGGTGTTCGTGAACACGAACGCGGCCGCGGCCGGTGGTGTCGTCGCGGCACTGATCACCTCGCGGATCATGTTCGGCAAAGCGGATCTGACGATGGCGCTCAACGGTGCACTCGCGGGCCTCGTCGCCATTACGGCCGAGCCGTTGACCCCGACTCCCGGCATGGCGACGCTAATCGGTATCCTCGGTGGCGTACTCGTCGTGTTCTCCATTGTCACGCTCGACCGCATGAAAATCGATGACCCGGTGGGTGCGATTTCCGTTCACGGCGTCGTTGGCATGTGGGGCTTGTTAGCCGTCTGCCTGACGAACGACGATGCGACGATCGGCGCGCAGTTGATGGGACTCGGTACGATTCTCGTGTTCGTATTCGCTGCTTCGGCACTGACGTGGTTCGTGATCAAAATGGTCATGGGCATCCGTGTCTCGGAAGAGGAGGAATACGCGGGCTGCGATATGGGCGAATGCGGGGTGGAAGCGTATCCCGAGTTCGTGACCGGCAATAGCTAGTCGCGCTTAACCGTCAACCTTGACCAATCCAGGGGCGCCGTGAGGCGCCCCTTTTTTTTTGCGGACGATAATAATGCTGGCGGTGTACCCCGTGCACTGAAATAATCCGGAGTTGGGAAAACGTCCACCAGGACCGGTTCGACGAATTGCAAACGGGAAGTTGAACGGCCTGAGGGATCGGGTGTGCACCAAATCAGCCAGCTGTCGTCATTCACTGCGACGCGGTATTGTCGGCAGGGAATTGTCCGATCGCGTAGTGCGTCAGGTGCCCGAAACTGGTGCATAGTACGTGGCGCGGCATTGACGGCGGGTCGACGCTTAAAGAAGAATTAAAGTTGGCGCCGCAACGCCCGCACACCATCGAACCGGGGGAAAAACGATGAAACTCGTAACCGCTATTATCAAGCCATTCAAGCTCGACGAAGTTCGCGAAGCGCTGTCCGAACGGGGAATTCAGGGCATGACCGTAACCGAGTTGAAGGGTTTTGGCCGGCAGAAGGGCCATACGGAACTGTATCGTGGCGCTGAATACGTTGTCGATTTTCTGCCGAAGATTAAAATCGAAGTGGCGATATCGAGCGCCCAGGCCGACGAGGTGGTGGAGACGATCCGTGCCGCGGCAAACACGGAATCGATCGGCGACGGCAAGATTTTCGTGCAGGACCTGCTGCAGGTCGTCCGGATCCGCACCGGTGAGACCGGCGAGGACGCGCTCTAAAGCGCAACCTGAAACCCGCGAGCGTGATGCGGCCAGCCTGATTCCGTTGTTCTCAGCGGAACAGCGCGCACGAGCCGCAACGCCCGGGCACTGACCAGATAATAAAAAACGGGCCGTTAACAGGCCCGTCAGCTGCGGGAGGGGGAAAACATGCGTATGCAAGTGCGTTCGGTCATTTCGACTTTTCTCATGCTTAGCATGTGTGGCAACGCACAGGCCGACGGCCTGGACAGCGGCGACACGGCGTGGATGCTGACATCGACAGCCTTGGTACTGTTCATGACCCTTCCGGGTCTGGCCCTGTTCTACGGCGGGCTCGTGCGCGCGAAAAATGCACTGTCGGTGTTGATGCAGTGTTTCGCCATCTGCTGCCTGATGTCGCTGTTGTGGTTGGTCGCGGGTTACGGTCTCGCGTTCGGCGACGGCGGTTCGCTCAACCAGTACATCGGGCTCGGTAATTTCATGCTGTCGGACGTCACCCGCGAGGCGGTCAGTGGCACGATGCCGGAATCCGTTTTCGTCATGTTCCAGATGACATTCGCGGTGATCACTCCGGCGCTCATTGTCGGTGCATTTGCCGAGCGCATGCGTTTCGCGGCCGTCCTGCTGTTCAGCGTGCTGTGGCTCCTCGTTGTTTACGTCCCGGTTTGTCACTGGGTCTGGGGCGGCGGCTGGCTCGCCGATCTGGGCCTGCTGGATTTCGCCGGCGGTACGGTGGTGCATGTGAATGCCGGGGTGGCAGCGATCGTGGCCGCGGTTGTACTGGGCAATCGTCGTGGCTTCCCGACCACGGCGATGCCGCCGCACAACATGACCATGGCGGTTACCGGCGCCGCGATGTTGTGGGTAGGGTGGTTCGGGTTCAATGCCGGCAGCGCGGTCGCCGCGAACGGCGATGCGGGCATGGCGATGCTGGTCACGCATATTTCCGCCGCGGCCGGTTCGCTGGCCTGGATCGGGGTTGAATGGGCGAAACACGGCAAACCCAGCGTGCTCGGTATCGTTACCGGGATGGTTGCCGGCCTCGGCACGATCACGCCGGCATCGGGTTATGTTGGTCCGGGGGGCGCGCTCGTGATTGGTCTGTCGGCCGGGGTTGTGTGTTATTTCGCAACCCAGTTCATCAAGCGCACGCTCAAGATTGATGATTCGCTCGATGTGTTTCCGGTGCATGGCGTCGGCGGCATCATCGGCACTTTGTTCGCGGGCGTATTCGCGGCGGAAAGTCTCGGCGGTGTTGGCTACGCGGACGGTGTGACGATGGGGCAGCAACTCGGTGTGCAGGCGATCGGCGTCCTCGCAACGCTGATCTGGTGTGCTATCGCGACCTACGTTCTGCTTAAATTCGTGTCGCTGTTCGTTGCACTGCGGGTAGCGGAAGAATCCGAGGTGCAAGGCCTCGATCTGAGCGAACACGACGAGCGCGGTTACCAACTCTAGGTACATCGCGCGGCCGGCATCGCCGGGGCGTGCCCCGGGAGGCCGGCCGCGCAGGCCGGAAGCGACGGCTGTCGTAATGCGCCGCGATCGGTCGAGCGCGGGTTTGGTTAAATTTTCATACAGAACGCCGGCGCAACTTTCCTTCGCCCGGGCGAATGCATAGAATAGGATGTTGATTTTCCCGGACTTCCAGCGTTTTCGCGGGCTTACGGAAATCATGTGAAATTGCTATTAGCACCGGGGAGAATCCGGCAATAACTGAACCCGACGATCGTCCTCAACCACGACGGAAACTGCAGCAGACTCGAACATGGCCGACGGTAAACTTGTAGAAAAAGCGGTGCTTAAGACGTTGGTTCCGCCCAACGCACTGAATGCAGAGAATTTTCAGGAACTGGCTGGCAAGGCCTTCGTCGAGGATATCCCGGCCGGCAAGACGATATTCAAACTCGGCGACCTCGATCGCAAGACGACCTACCTGCTCGAAGGACAGGTTGAAATGACGTCGGAAGACGGCCAGGTGCAAATCATCAATGGCGGTACCGACGTCGCCAAGCACCCGCTCGCGAATCTGCAGCCGCGCAAGCACACGGCGAAAGCAAAATCCGCGTGCAGGATCACCCGGTTCGACAGCGATCTGCTGGATATCCTGCTCACCTGGGATCAGCTCTCCGGGATCGAAGTCAGCGAAATACAGGTCGAAGAAGACAACGCGGACGACGGCGACTGGATGACGAAGATTTTGCAGTCACGTGCGTTTCTGCAGGTACCGCCGGCGAATATCCAGGCGATGTTCATGCGCATCCAGGAAGTCCCGATGAGCAAAGGCGAGACGGTCCTGAAGCAGGGTGACGATGGTGATTACTACTACATCATCAAAAACGGCAAGGCGAAAGTAACGCGGGCGTCGAAAACCGGATCCGAACTGACGCTCGCGACCCTGAAGGATGGTGATGCGTTTGGTGAAGAAGCGCTGCTGTCTGAAGCGAAACGCAACGCGACCGTGACGATGGATACGGACGGCACCCTGATGCGTCTGTCGAAAGAAGATTTCAATGCGCTGCTGAAAGAGCCGATGCTGAGCTGGCTCGATCTCGACGAGGCTCAGGAGATGGTCCGCAATGGCGCGAAATGGCTCGACGTCCGGCTCGAAAGCGAACACGAGAACACCGGCATCAACGGTAGCGATAACATCCCCCTGTTCATGCTGCGTCTGAAAGTGGATTCGCTCGATGTGAACACGCCCTACATCGTGTACTGCGATACCGGACGCCGCAGTTCCGCGGCCGCGTTTCTGCTCAGTGAACGGGGTTTCCAGGCCTATTGCCTCAAGGGCGGCCTGATGGAACAGGCGCCTGCGGAAGACGCCTGAACGAGGCACTGGATGCGCGCGCGGCTTGTTGACCGCGCCGGCGCCCTGGCCACGATCGCTGTTACCTCACCGACTGCTCGTGCGCAATGTCCCACCGGTTTAAAGCGCTGCCGAGCGATGCGCCTTACTTCTGCGTCGTCGGCTCGCCGATTGCCCACAGCCGCTCTCCGGAAATCCATACCGCGTTTGCCGAGCAGACCGGCACCGCCTTGTATTACGAACGGGTCGAGGTCCCGGCCGGTGAATTCGCCGCGGCGCTGGCCGAATTCGTCAGCGCCGGTGGGCGTGGCCTCAATGTCACCGTGCCGCTGAAGGAAGAAGCCTGGGCGGCAGCTGACGAGCACCTGCCCGCCGCGGGGGTAACCGGCGCCGCGAACACGATCGTCGTTCAGGCGGATGGACGGACGCTCGCCGATAACACCGACGGTCGCGGGCTCGTGAGGGATCTCGCAGTGAATCACGGCGTGCCGCTCGCGGGACGACGGATCCTGCTGCTCGGCGCCGGCGGGGCCGCGCGCGGGGTCATCCCGAATTTGCTCGCGGCAGCGCCGGCGGAACTCGTGATCGCAAACCGCACGGAGGCCCGCGCACGTGCACTCGTGGAGCGCTTCGGCCATCTCGGGTCACTCGTGTTCGCAAGCCTCGAGGCGCCGGGTGAGGGTCCGTTCGACGTCATCGTCAACGCGACTTCACTGAGCCTGAGCGACGCGGTGCCACCGATCCCGCGCTCAGCGGTCGGCCGCCGGACGTGCTGTTACGACATGATGTACACCTCATCGGGACGGACGGCGTTCCTCGACTGGTGCCTCGCCGCGGGCGCGGGTTCGGTGTCTGATGGTCTTGGCATGCTCGTCGAGCAGGCCGCCTGTGCGTTCGAGCTGTGGCACGGCGTGGCGCCGGCCACGGCACCGGTGATCGCGGCCCTGCGCCGGCCGGAGCCGGTTTAGCCGAAGCCGTTCAGGCGGTCCATCAAATCCGGTAGCCAGCGGACGAGGCCGGGAAACGCGGCGATCAGTGCAAGCGTTGCCAATTGCATGAGTACGAACGGTGCCACCCCCCGGTAGATTGCCTGGATCCGGATGGAAGCCGGCGCAACCGCTTTCAGGTAGAACAGCGAGAACCCGAACGGCGGGGTCAGAAACGAGGTTTGCAGGTTCACCGCGATCAGAATCGCGAACCACAATAAATCAAGGCCGAGAGCGGAAGCAATCGGGGCGAGTATCGGCACGACGATAAAACAGATCTCGACGAAATCCAGGAAAAAGCCGAGCACGAAAATGACCGCCTGGCTCACAAGCAGGAAGCTCCATTCGCGACCGGGAAGGTTCGTGAAGATCTCCTCGACGAGGCGGTCGCCGCCCATGCCCTTGAACACGAGCCCGAACGCCGTGGCGCCGATCAGAATGATAAAAACCATGCTCGTGAGCTGCATCGTCTGAAGTCCGGCCTGACGGACGTTGTCGAGCGTCAGGCGACCGTGGGCAGCTGCGAGCAACATCGCGCCGACCCCGCCGATGGCCGCCGATTCCGTCGGTGAGGCGATGCCGAGGAAAATCGAACCGAGTACCGCGATGATCAGCGCGAGCGGTGGCAACAGGCTTTTGAGCACGCGGCGTGCGAGCCCCGAGTCGGCAATCGTGGCGTCGATCACCGGGGCACTCGCGGGGTCCAGCCACGCCTTGCAGCCGACGTAAATCACGTAGCTCACGATCAGGATTGCGCTCGGGACGATCGCCGCGATGAACAACGAGCCGACCGGTACGCCGATCCGGTCGGCCAGCAGGATCAGCACGATACTCGGCGGCACAACCTGTCCGAGCGTGCCCGCGGTTGCAATCGTGCCGGTGGCGAAACTCGCGGAATAACCGTGCTTCAGCATCGCCGGCAGGGCGATGACCCCCATCGTGACGACGGTGGCGCCGACGACCCCGGTTGTCGCGGCCATCAGCGCGCCGACAACGATCACCGCGAACGCGAGACCACCGCGTACGCGGCCGCACAATGCCGCCATCGTTTCGAGCAGTTCCTCGGCCAGCCCGCTTTTTTCGAGTATGACCCCCATATAAACGAACAACGGCACGGCGAGCAGCGTGAAATTCGTCACGATGCCCCAGATGCGCAACGGCAGCAGGGTGAAGAAGTCGATGCCGAGCGCGACGGTTCCAAACACCATCGCCACCGCGCCGAGCGTGAACGCGACCGGGTAGCCGATCATGAGGGCGGCGATGGCCACGGCAAGCATGACGAGCGCCCAGCCGGCCATGGCTCAGCCCTCCACCCGCAGCAGGCTGCGGGCAGACCGGATGGTGTTGACGATCGCTTGCGCGGCCAGCATGCCGAAGCCAAGCGGGATCGCGGCTTTGAGCAACCACCGATGCGTGAGTCCGCCCGGATCCGGCGAGATTTCGCCACGCACGAACGCATCGTGTACGAAGGGCACGGAGCTCCAGATGATCAGGACGGCAAACGGGAGCAGGAACAACAGATTACCGGCGATATTAATGACCGCGCGATGACGGTCGCTGAGTCGCGCGCTGGCGTAGAAAAGATCGACCCGGACATGCTCGTCGCGCTGCAGCGTCCAGGCCGCGCCGAGCAGGATGATGATGCCGAACAGGTGCCATTCGAGTTCCTGGGCGGCGATGGAACCGCTGCGAAACAGGTAGCGCATGGCGACGTCGTACAGCGTGAGCCCGACGAGCCCGACGACGAGCCACGCGCTCACCCGGCCGAGCGCCGCATTAAATCGCTCGATGCCGTCGAGCACAGTGTCGAGGAAGGATTTCAAGCAGGATCGACCTCCGCGCTATCGTGAGGCCCCGCTTCGCGGGGCACTTCCGGGTACGTTCCGGTTCCGTTTGTGGTAAATAAGCACCTTGCGCCCGTGGCGCCGCAGGCATGGTACGCGAACGTGCCGACGAACACGACCGGGATTAATCGGGTCGCTGCGAGCGACTCGCGGCGGATTCGATGAGCGCATCGGATCACGCGGTGGCGGCGAATATTTCGATCGGGTCAAGGCGTGCGATTCGGCTTTCGGGACCCGCGACTGGCGCGGCGTCGTCGCCGTCAGCCGTCACATTCCGTCGGTGTCGACGGGCGCCGCTTTGACGCTCGCGAGCGGGAAATCCGGGCCGTGAACCATTCCCTTATACACACGCGGACAAGCATTGTCACAAGAACATCAGCTTAGCTCGACAGGACGATGTCGATTCACGAAAAAGCGATATAACTATCTGTATAATAAAAGAATTAACAAATTGTTTAATTCTTGTTCGATCTAATCGAATCGCGCCATTCAAGCGCGAATTTGTCATCCGCAAGCCATCTATACACAGTGTTATCCACAGATTCTGTGGGTAATTCGACTGAGGCCATCAGGTCAACGACTTAACGTGCTTTGTTACAAATTGGTTAAGGTGTGTGAGCCAAGTTCAATCTTCAGCGAGCGCGCTGGCCAGTCGCATGTAGTTGTCGACGGGGACGTCGGCGGGTCGTTCGCTGACATCGATGCCGCACCGGCTGAGCATGTCGGCCGGGTAAGATTTGCCGAGTGTATTGCGCAGGGTTTTGCGCCGTTGACCAAACGCGATGCGCACGCATTGTTCGAGCGCGGCGCGCTCGGTCGGCGGCATTGCGTGTGTATGTGGCGTAATTCGCACAAGTCGTGACGTGACCTTCGGAACCGGATCGAATGCTTCCGGCGCAACCTCGAAACACGCTTCCACCGTGCACACGCTCTGCACCATGACGCTGAGACGGCCGTAGTCGGCCGTGCCGACGGCCGCCGCGAGACGGTCGACAACTTCCTTTTGCAGCATGAACGTCATATCGGTGATAACCCCGGTGTGCTGCAGCAAATGCAGGATCAGCGGGGTCGAGATGTTGTACGGCAGATTACCGACCACGCGCAGTGGCCGATCCGTGGCGAGCGTTGCGAAATCAACCGCCAGCGCATCGCCGACGAGGACGGTGACATTCGCCCGGGCGGCGAAGTGCGCGTTGAGTGAACTGCCGAGATCGCGGTCGATTTCAACGAGCGTCAGCTGTCCGGCCCGCTCGGACAGCGGATCCGTCAGCGCGCGTCGCCCGGGACCGATTTCCACGATGTGATCTTCGGGGTCGGCGCTGATCAAGCCGACGATGCGCTCTACCACGACCGGGTCGGTGAGGAAATTCTGGCCGAAGCGCTTGCGCGCCCGCAATGCGTTCACGCCTTACCCGCGGTGCACAGGCGCACCGCTTCGTCGAGCGCGGCTTCGAGGCTCGCACATCGCGCCTGCCCCGTGGCCGCGAGGTCGAGCGCCGTACCGTGATCGACGGACGTGCGCAGCAGGGGCAGGCCGAGCGTGATGTTCACGATTTCGCCGAACGCGAGCGCCTTGATCACGGGCAAGCCCTGGTCGTGGTACATCGCGACATAGGCGTCGGTGGTGCGCCGCAGCGGCGGCGTGAACGCCGTATCGGCGGGCACCGGACCGGTCACCGTAACGTGATCGCGGTTGATTGACGCAATCGCGGGCGCGATGATCGCGTCGTCTTCCGGGCCGAAGTGTCCGTTCTCGCCCGCATGAGGGTTCAGGCCACAGACGGTAATGCGCGGGTTTTCGATCGCGAACCGCTCGCGAAGACTCTTCGCGAGCGTCTCGATCGTATAGGCAACCGCCGCATGCGTGATGCGTCCCGGCACGTCGCGCAACGCAAGGTGGGTGGTGACGAGCGCAACCCGGAAGTCGCCCGTGGCGAGCAGCATCACCGGCCGGGGTTGCGACGGGCAAGCCGCGGCGAGGTATTCCGTATGGCCGCTGAACGGGAACCCGGCGTCGTTGATCACGCCTTTGTGCGCGGGGCCGGTGACAATCGCGTCGATGTCGCCATTCAGGCAACCGTCAATCGCCCGATCGAGGCACTCGAGTACGTAGGCCGCATTGACCGGATCAAGCACTCCCGGGACGACATCACCGCGACAGCGCAGCGGAATAACCGCGAGCGTCCCGGGGCGGTGATCCGGTATTTCACGGGTACTGGCGAACGTGGTCAGGGTGATATCGAGGCCGAGCGCAATTGCTCGTGCCGCGAGCACATCGGGATCGGCGAAGCACGCGATTCGCGCGGGGTATTCCCTCGCCGCCGCGGCGAGCGCTATGTCGGGACCGATGCCGGCCGGTTCACCCGGACATAATGCCAGTAAGGGCAGTCCGTCACGGCTCATCAGTGCGGAATTCGACGTAGGCTTCGTCGCGTAGACGACGCAGCCACGACTGATACCGTTCGTCCTGTTTCCGTTGCGCGATAGCGGCGCGTGCTTTCGCCCGTTTTACGTCTTCCGTGCCGTCGTATGACCGGCGGTCGAGTACCTGCAGGATGTGCCAGCCGAATTCGCTGCGAAACGGCGCGCTGATTTCACCGATTTCCGTATACAGCATGACTTCCTCGAATTCCGGCACCATCTGTCCCTTGCTCACCCAGCCAAGATCACCGCCGTCAATCGCCGAACCCCGATCGTCGGAGTTCGTGCGCGCGAGTTCGGCAAAATCGTCGCCGCCGTCGAGTCGGATTTTCAGCTGTTTCGCGCGGTTCAGTGCGTCCTGCTCGCTGACGAGTTCGTTCGGCGAGATCAGGATGTGGCGCGTGTGGGTTTGTTCGACGAGTACTTCCTCACCGCTGCGCTTGTTCGTCAATTCGATGATGTGGTAGCCGCTGCGACTCGTGATGATATCGCTGACGTCACCGACTTCCATGTCGCGGATTGCGGGCGCGAACAGGCTCGGTATTTGTTCGGCGCGGCGCCAGCCGAGATCGCCGCGCTCGAGCGCGTTCTGGCCGTCCGACATCGCAATCGCAAGATCGCCAAAGACAGCGCCGTCGCGCAGGCGGGTAATGACCTCGTCCGCGCGGCGCCGCGCTTCGAGCTGCTCTTCGCCGCTCGCATCCGAAGGGATCGAAATCAGGATATGCGAAATCTGGAATTCCGCGTCGCTGCCCCCGGTGTTGAATTCATTACTGATGTAATTGTCGATTTCGCTCTCGGAAACCTGGATCCGGCGATCGACCTCCTGGCGCTTCAGCGAGGCGATCATGATTTCATCACGGATTTGTTCGCGGAACTCGGAGAACTGGTAACCGTCGGAGCGCAGGATTTCCTTGAATTGCGAGAGATTCAGCTGGTTCTTGTTCGCGATGTCCTGAATTGCCGCCTCGAGACGTTCGTCGGGGACTTCGACGCCGGACTCCTCGGCGCGCTGGATTTGGATTTTCTGCAGTATCAGCCGCTCCATGATTTGCCTTTCGAGGACACTCGTCGGCGGCAGGGCGGTGCCTTGCTGACGGAGCTGGTCGCGGACGCGGCGCATCTGGCTCTCGAGTTCGCTTTGCATCACGACATCTTCGTCGACTACGGCGATGATGCGGTCGAGTTCCATGGCCATGGCAATCGCGCTTGAACCGCAGGCAAGTCCCAGAAACAGCAGTAGGGAAAGTCGATGTTGCATATTAAAATCAATTGGTTAGCGATTTACGCCAACGACGTTTAAGTTACCCGGACCGCATTTCAGGAGGTCCCGGGCCGGGCCGGACCGCGCGTATTCTAACCCAGAATAGGGTGACCGAAGATCGGGCACCGGCGGATTCCGTGTGCCATTAAGATGGGGCGCACCGAGGATGGTTCAACTGGCCAACGTGGCGGCGACGGCGGGTTCAAAAGTAGCTTTCATACCCCGGGATACTCTTGCGCAGAAACGACGCCGTGCTGCGGCCGTAGCCCGCCAGGCCTTTGAATTCGAACTGGAAAAAGATGCCGGTATCGAACTCCCCCTCGGTGTTGCGAATGAACCGGCGTCCGACGAGGCGCGTACCCCAGCAGCAGCTCTCGTATTCGATACCGCCGACGAGTTCCAGCGTGCGCGAATCCTGCAGCGAGTAGTTCCAGCGTCCGAGCACGTTCAGCGTTCCCGTCAGCGGTACCCGGAATGACAGGTCCGTTTGTTCGATATCCGCGTTTGTTCGTTGACGGCGGTAACTCGCATTAACCGCGATCCCGGTTCCAGAAGGACGGTAGCGCAGGTCGTAGGACGAGCGATCAAGCTGGGATTCGTTCGGGTCATACTGCAGCACGACGCGTGCGGAAAGACCATTGGCGATGCTGGCAACGAATTCGCTGGCGATTTCCGAGACGTCGGTTTTGTCCGTGGTTCTGTTCGGCAGCGCGACTTCGCGATCCTCGAAGAAAAAAATCTGGCCGAGGCTCGCGCGAAAGAATTCGTGGCCGTCTTCGATGCGAACGAAGCGGGTCGTCGCGGCGAGAGACACGCGATTCGCATCGCCGATCCGATCGCGGCCCGTGAAGCGGTTTTCGAGGAACAGGTTGCGATAGGCCAGGTCGAATCCGCCGCTGTCGAAAACCGGAATGTCATCCTGATTGACCCTGGGCGTGTACACATAGTACGCCCGCGGCTCGAGCGTCTGCAGCATCGGCATACCAAACACGTCGATGATGCGTTCGGCGAACAGGCGCGAATCGAGACTCAATACCGGTACCGTGCGTGATTCGCGATCGTCGAACGTGCCGCCGCCGTCGAGAAAATATTCCGTATGCCGAATGCCGATTTTCGGCACGACCCGGGCGTAGCGCTTGATGTAGGGCAGGGATAAGGACGGGTACAGATCGATACGCCCGCCGGTAATCCGATCGGAGTGATCGAAATACGTCGTTTGCGCATCGATCTGCGGGGTCAGCTGCAAATGGCGCTGCGGGGCCAGGCTGATGAATGAGACTTGCGGCAAGCGGCGATAAGGACCAGCTCCTGTCGCGAGTGAATCATCGACATCCTGGTAACTCTGGACGAGTGCCGTCAGATTGAATCGCCGCGCGCGGCGCCAACTCAGTTCCACGCTCCGATCGAGAAATCGCTGACTCGTTACGCTAAGACTGCGCCCGAAATCCTCGAGATACTGCGCGTCGGATACGTTCTGTATTTCCGCGTAGAGTCGTGCCCGGCGACGGTCGAAATGTTGCTCGTGGCGCCATGAGACGAATGAGCGGTCCCGCCCGTTCGCGAGATCGTCGCCCGGCAGATACTCGAACGAAAGTTCGCCTTCGTAGCTTTGCTGGAGATAACGGTACTCGCCACCGAGCATCGTGCCGCGCTTGTCGAGCAGCCGCGGGGTGAGCGTTGCATCATGGTTCGGTGCGATATTCAGGTAGAACGGCACCTTGACGTCGAAACCGGATTCGTTCGAACTGCCGATCGTAGGCATGAGCAGTCCGGTTTTGCGTCGATCGTCGAGCGGGAACGTGATCCACGGAAAATAGAACACCGGTACGTCGTGAACTTTCAACAGGACGTTCGTCGCGGAACCGCGACCTGAATCATGATCCAGCCGAATTCGGGTCGCGGAAAAGCGCCACGTTGTCGCATCCCGCGGGCACGTTGTGTAGTCCACGCCGCGCAGGTAGGAGATGTTCTCGGCACGGTCGATTTCCGCCGATTTGGCATAACCGCGGCCGCGCCCTTTCGTCATCCAGTAGTTGCCGTTGGTCAACACGCCAATATCGGAATCGAGATCGAAATTGGCCTGCTCGCCGCGCCAGATGAGCCCGGCATCCCAGATCGTCGCATTGCCCTCGACCGTGACCAGCGAGCGTGCTTCTTCGTAAGTGAGCAAATCACCGGCGATCGAGCGTGCATCGCGGACCATTTCGACGTCGCCCGCAAACAATGTCGTGCCGTCCCTCTCGATGCGGGAGGTGTCGGCACGGATTTCCGTCGAACCGGGTGCGAGCGGTTCCGTATACAGGGGTCTGTCCGGGACATCGCGATCGGCGGGACAGAGCCACCAGGTATCGCGTGCGTCGAGTTGTGCCGAGGCAGGGGGGCTCAGCGCGCTGAACGTACCAAGCGCAAGAGAAAATATGAGAATTTTGCGCATCTACTTTTGGATGCTTGTCTTCTTGTTTGTCGTGTCCAGCGTGGGGCTTAAGTTCGCACAGATCGATGCGAGCTTCAACCGGCATGCACTTTCCTGGCGGTTCGTGTGCCGAGCGATTTTGCACTCGCGATCGCATGCAGCGAACTGCTGCGTGCGTTATTGCAGGGATCAATCCTCCTGCGTGTTCTGATGCAGCTGTCGGAGTTCGTTAGAGAGACGGATCAGCAACTCGATCGGCTCGTTGATCTCCAGTAATGACACCTTCGTCGGGATGCTCAGCGGTAAATACTGGACGAGCGAGTAGGCAAGTGCGGCGCTATCTGTCGGTACGCTTCGAGCGTCGTCCCCGGTCGGAACTTTCGCGAGTATTTCGGCCAATAAGTCGCGCAGGCCGCGGAAATCTGCCGGTGCCGGAACGTTATCGATGTCGGCCAGCGTCAGGACTTCCGCGACGAGCAGATTGTCCGCGAGTCGGCGCGTGCCGAGGACGCGGAAACGGCTCGCACCGCGAATGACGACGTTGAGCAGGCCGTCGCCGCCGCGATCGAAATCGATAATGTGAGCGGTCGTACCCGTCATGTGCGGCAGGGCAATGCCGCCGGCTTCGCGACCTTCGAGAATTCCGACGACGCCGAAGCCGGTGCCGTCGCGCATGCAGCGGCCAATGAGGTCGACGTAGCGCGGTTCGAATATTCTCAACGGCAGGGTGTTGCCCGGAAACAGTACCGTACCGAGCGGAAACAGCGGCAGTTCGTCGTGGCCTGGGGTATCCATTACGCAAGTCCTTTGTGCAACGCGTCGAGCAGCAGGGAATGAATTCCGGCGAACGCGCCGTTACTCATGATCACGATGTGGTCGCCGGCGATCGCGGCGGCGGCGACGGCGGCAACGAGGGCATCGATGTGGTCGTGCACGTGCGCTTTTGCACCGAGTGGTGCCAGCGCCTTGCCGGGATCCCATCCGAGTGCCGGATCGGCGTACAGATAAACTTCATCCGCGGCGTTCAGGGCCTGCGCGAGCGTCGCTGCATGGACCCCGAGGCGCATCGTATTCGAGCGTGGTTCGAGTACGCACAACACGCGTGCTTGGCCGACACTGTTGCGCAAGGCCTCGAGCGTAGCCGTGATCGCCGTCGGATGATGCGCGAAGTCATCGTATACCGTGATCCCGCGCGGCCGGCCGATTTGTTCGAGGCGACGCTTCACACCGCCGAATTCTCCGGCAATCGTTGCGGCCGCCACGGCATCGACGCCGACTTCGACGGCGGCGAGGATCGCGGCCGCGGTATTTTGCATGTTGTGGCGGCCGAGTAGTTTCGAGCGCACGACGACCGGCTCACGACCCTGACGATGCAACGTAAATTCGCTCGCGTCAGCTGCCGGGTCGAGACGACAGTCCGCGGCGGGCGAGAAGCCGAAACTTGCGCGGCGACTCCAGCAGCCGCGTGCAAGCACGTCATCCACGGCCGGGTCGTGGGCCGGGTGGAGTACGAGTCCGTTCGCGGGAACCGTGCGCAGCAGGTGATGAAACTGCGTTTTGATCGCGTCGAGATCGGGAAAGATATCGGCGTGATCAAATTCAAGATTATTGATGATCAGGGTGCGTGGCCGGTAGTGAACGAATTTAGAGCGCTTGTCGAAAAACGCCGTGTCGTATTCGTCGGCTTCGATAACGAAGTAATCGCTGCCGCCGAGGTTTGCGGGTTGCGCGAAATCGCGGGCAATGCCGCCGATCAGATAGCCCGGATCGAATCCGGCCTCACGCAGGATATACGCGAGGATACTGGTTGTTGTCGTCTTGCCGTGGGTGCCCGCGATCGCGATGACGTGGCGATCATGGAGTACGTGTTCGGCGAGCCATTGCGCGCCGGAGCAGTAATTCAGACGCTCGTTGAGAACGTACTCGACGGCGGCATTCCCGCGCGACAGCGCGTTGCCGATGATCACGAGATCCGGCAGATCGGCAAACTGCTCCGGGTCGTAGCCGGCGTGGATATCAATGCCGCGCGAAATCAGAAACGTACTCATCGGCGGGTAGACGTTCGCATCGCACCCGGTGACGCGATGCCCGAGCTGTACCGCAATTTCCGCGATCCCGGCCATGAACGTGCCGCAAATGCCGAGTATGTGAATATGCATCAATCGTCTGCCGGGTACGCTGGCGGATGGTCAATCGTAACGCGGACGGCCGGCGATTGCGCGCGGCATTCGATCAGGCCCGGGCGGAGGTCGTGCCGCGAGACCGTCGCGGCAGCTCGCTGTCGCTGCGATTACGCGGACGTCGAATCGTTGCCGGCGTAATGCGTGTCGACGTATTCGTTCAGCAAGGTCTTGAACTCTTCGGCGATCCTGTCGCCGCGCAGGGTCGTGACCTTTTCACCGTCGATGAACACCGGTGCCGCGGGCGACTCACCGGTGCCCGGCAGACTGATCCCGATATTCGCGTGTTTGCTCTCGCCGGGGCCGTTAACGATGCAGCCCATCACCGCGAGGCTCATGTCTTCAACCCCGGGGTGGGTTTCACGCCAGACCGGCATCTGGGTTCTCACGTAAGCCTGGATATCCTCGGCGAGTTCCTGGAACACCGTGCTCGTGGTGCGCCCGCAGCCCGGACAGGCCGTGACGAGCGGTGTAAACGAGCGCAGGCCCATGGTCTGCAGGATCTCCTGCGCGACGATCACTTCCTTCGTGCGGTCACCGCCGGGTTCCGGGGTGAGGGAAACCCGGATCGTATCGCCGATCCCGTGCTGCAGCAGATAGCCCATCGCCGCGGTCGAGGAAACGATCCCTTTCGAACCCATGCCGGCTTCCGTCAAGCCGAGGTGCAGCGCATAGTCGCAACGGGCGGCGAGCTCGGAGTACACGGCAATGAGTTCCTGTACGCCACTGACTTTGCATGACAACACGATGCGGTCGCGGGCCAGACCCAGTTCCTCCGCTTTCGCGGCGCTCGTGAGCGCCGAAGAGATCAAGGCTTCGCGCGTAACTTCGGCGGCATCTTTTGGCTCCGCAAGTTTCGCGTTGTCGTCCATCATGGCGGCGACGAGCGCCGGATCGAGGCTGCCCCAGTTGACCCCGATCCGAATCGGCTTGTCGAGGCGGGCGGCGACTTCGATCATCGTCGCGAACTGCGCGTCCTTTTTCCTGCCGAAGCCGACGTTGCCGGGATTGATGCGAAACTTTGCCAGCGCCTCGGCGCATTCGGGATACTTCGTGAGCAGGGTGTGACCGTTGTAGTGGAAGTCTCCGATCAACGGTACGCGGCAACCGACCGCATCGAGCATGTCACGAATTCGGGCGATTTGCGCCGCCGCGGCTTCCGTATCGACGGTTACCCGTACGAGTTCCGAGCCGGCTGCAGCGAGTTGCTGAACCTGTTTCGCGGTGGCCGCGGCATCGGCCGTATCCGTATTCGTCATCGACTGGACGACAACGGGATGTTCGCCACCGATCGTGACGGAGCCGACTTTAACGCCGATACTCGCACGGCGTTGATAATTGGGAATTGCGGTCATGGAGTCTCTGCCGGTAAATCGGCGTTTTCAATCTGCGATGAAGGGGAAATGCCGCGTGGATTCTAACTTAAGGGACGCGCCGACGGCAAAGACGAACGCGCCGGTCCGCGACCCGGCCCGGCCCGGCACCAGGCACGGCACACGCCGGCCTGAACCGGGGCCGCATCGACGTCCATGCGCATCGGCGTAGATCTCGGCGGCACGAAGATCGAGGGCGTCGTGCTCGGCGACGACGGTTTGATTCTCGCACGCCACCGCGAATCCACCCCGCGCGGTGATTACGACGCTATCGTCGCGGCCGTCGCCGGTGTGGTCGGGCGTCTGGAAGCAAGCGCGGGACGCCGGTGTCCGGTCGGGATCGGTATGCCCGGGTCGTTGTCGCCGTCTACCGGGCTGGTCCGCAATTCGAACACGATCGAACTGAACGGCATGCCGCTCGACCGCGATCTCGAACGCGTGCTCGAGCGCACATTGCGGTTTGAAAACGACGCGAATTGCTTCGCGCTGTCAGAAGCAGTTGATGGTGCGGCAGCGGGTGCAACGGGTGTGTTTGGCGTGATACTCGGCACGGGCACGGGCGGCGGGTTCGTGCTGGCGCGGCAGATCGTGCGCGGCCGCAATGCCGTCGCGGGCGAGTGGGGACACAACCCGCTGCCCTGGCCCCGCAGCGACGAACTCCCGGGGCCGGCGTGCTATTGCGGGCGCCGCGGCTGTCTCGAAACCTGGCTCAACGGCGCCGGGCTGACCCGCGCCTACGCCGCGGCGGGCGGCGACGAACTGCCCGCGGATCAGATCGCCGCACGCATTACCGCCGGCGAGGCGACCGCGCAGGCCGCGCTGTCCCGGTATGCCGATCGATTCGCACGCGGTCTCGCGACGGTGATCAATGTCGTCGATCCCGACGTGATAGTACTCGGCGGTGGATTGTCGAATATCGTCGAACTCATTGACCATACGACCCGGCTGCTGCCGACGTACGTGTTCAGCGACCGGATCGAGACGCGAGTCCTGCGAGCCCGCTACGGGGACAGCAGCGGCGTTCGCGGTGCCGCGTGGCTGTGGCCTCTCGCGTCGGGGTGACGCCACGCGGTCGTCCGGACTACGCGCGGGCGCGAAATTCCGGGTCGGTCCGGCGTCGCCCGCCGGGATCGGAAGCGAACGCCCGTACCTGGCGCAGGGCTCGGGCAATCCGCCAGCCGATCATCGACCGCCCGGTGGTGGCACAGCTCACCGTCCCGCAACGAAACGCCATCGGGGACGTTTCGGTTAATTAGTTAAAATTTATTAATAATAAAAAAATAATCAAATTTATTTATAAAACAACCAGGCCCAGAATATCCTCATCCACGTAATGAGGAGTACAGAAAATGACCGACACGCACAATCGCGCCGTTGCCGACGGGCTCGCGGATTTACTCGCCGACACGTATACGGTGTACCTGAAAACGCACAATTTTCACTGGAACGTCACCGGGCCTTCCTTCCATTCATTGCATGGCCTGTTCGAAGCGCAATACACCGAACTCGCACTTGCGGTCGATGAAATCGCCGAGCGCATCCGCACCCTGGGCGAGCGCGCACCCGGCAGCTATCGGGCCTTCGCGGCGCGGACGAAAATCGTCGAAAGCGAAACGGTCCCCGCGGCGACGGACATGCTCGCGGAACTCGCTGCCGACCAGGCGACGGTTGTCGCCACCGCGAAGCGGGTGATCGGCGCGGCGGAAAATGCGGGCGATGCCGCGACAGTCGATTTGCTCGTGCGTCGGATCGACACACATGAAAAGAATGCGTGGATGCTGAACAGCTCGCGTTAGCCCGGCGGCGACAATCGCCGGGGGCCGGGGGCGGCTGTCACGCGGCGGCTAGGACGTGATTCGTTCCAGCCGGTAGCCGTGCTGGTAGATGGACGACAGCTTCCAGCCCATCTCCGGGGCCAGCGAGAGCTTCGTCCGGATCCGGCTGACGTGGGTGTCGACGGTACGCGTGTTGATGTCCGGGTTCCGGCCCCACACGCTCTCGAGGATGTGCGCGCGCGACAGAATGCGACCGATGTTGCGGAACAGGAACACGATCAACTCGTATTCCTTTTGCGTCACCTCGACCCGGGTGCCGTCGCGTTTGACTTCGTGATTGCCGAGATCGATCGAGAACGGCTCGTACTCGAGTTCGTTCTGCGATTCGTCGACGGGTGATGCGCGGCGCGCGACGGCTGAAATCCGCGCGACGAGTTCGCGTTGCTTCGCGGGTTTGACGATATAGTCATCGGCGCCCTGTTCCAGCGCCCGTACGATGTCGTCCTCGTCATCTTTCGCGGTAACGAAGACGATCGGAACCGGCCAGTCGAAGTTCTCGCGGACCCACCGCAGGACTTCGTAGCCGTCCATGTCCGGCACCATCCAGTCGAGCATGAGTACGTCGTAGCTGTCGTGTTTGATATTGCGGATGAATGGCTTGCCCGCGGCGAAATGCTCGCAACTGTGCCCGCTGGCTTTCAGCCACTCGGTGAATAACGCGGCCTGGTCGAGGTCGTCTTCGAGTAGTGCGATTCGCAATGCCAATCTCCCGCGATTGTTCATGTACCGGCGAGCGCGGGGTCCCTGCGAGCGCCGGACGCTGTCCGTAATCATTTATAATAGCCGAAAAGCGCAGACGGGGAATGTCCCGTCCGGCGCCGCCGGTGTCGCCGAAGGCGGCGCGAACCCGGACGCCGTGGCGAAATATCCGGTCGACTCAACCTCGATCGGCAGCTAATCGATTACCTTGAGGACGCGCAAGCCCAATGCCCGAGCCGGCCGCGCGCCTCACGTGCTCAATGGAGAGTGCAACGATGGTCAAAAAAGTAACGAAGGACGCCGCCGAATGGCGCGCCCAGCTCAGTCCCGAAGAATACAGTGTCTGCCGCGAACACGGCACGGAACGTGCGTTCACCGGCAAGTACCATGCGACGAAGGAACCCGGTACGTACGTGTGCAAATGTTGCGGTACGCCGGTGTTCGAATCGGAGCACAAGTTTGATTCCGGCACCGGGTGGCCGAGCTTCTGGCGGCCTGCCGCCGACGACCACGTGACCGTGCGCGATGATACGAGTTACGGCATGGTCCGCACTGAAGTCTTGTGTGCCGCGTGTGACGCGCACCTGGGACATGTCTTTCCCGACGGACCGGCACCGACGAATCTGCGCTACTGCATCAATTCCGTCGCGCTCGATCTGCAGCAGTCTTCCGACGACAACAACTAAGACCTTGATGGACGGAGTTCCCTTCCCCTCGAATCGAGGGGAAGGGACTTAGGACGGGGTGTAGACAAGGGTTCGGGTCCCGACGCCACAGCGTCCCGGAATTACGCACACCTGTTTAGACCTCACCCATCGGGTTTGCCGCCTCGAACCACGCGAGTTTCTCGCGCAGGCGCACGACTTCACCGAGGATGATCAAAGAGGGCGCGCGGAATTCGGCCGCGCGCGCCCGCGCGGGTAAATCACGCACGGTGGCGACGAGCACACGCTGCTCGGGCGTGGTGCCGCGTTCGACGATCGCCGCCGGCAGTTCCCCGTCCATGCCGTGTGCTATCAGCTTGGCGCACAATTCCTCGAGACCGTGGACGCCCATGTAGATAACGACCGTCTGTTGCGGCGCGACGAGTTGCGCCCATGGCAGCAGCGTACGCCCGTCCTGTTGATGGCCGGTGACGAACACGCACTGCTGCGCGTAGTCGCGATGCGTCAACGGGATGCCCGCGTAGGCGGCACACCCGTTTGCCGCACTCACGCCAGGGACAATCTGGAACGCGATGCCGTGGGCCGCCAGCGTCTCGATTTCCTCGCCGCCGCGCCCGAAGATAAACGGATCGCCGCCCTTCAGGCGCAGCACGCGCTTGCCTTCACGCGCGAGCGAGACGAGGAGTGTGTTGATACCCGCCTGATCGAGCGCGCGTTGATCGCGTTGTTTGCCGACGTAGACGCGCTCGGCATCCTTGCGACATAACGCGACGATCTCGTCCGCAACGAGGCGATCGTAGACGATGACATCCGCTTGCTGCATCAAGCGCAATGCGCGAAACGTGAGCAGATCAGGATCGCCCGGCCCGCCACCGACGAGGTAGACCTCGCCGCCGGGCGGATCCGTCGGGCGATTCTCGAGCATGCGCTCCAGCGTGCTGAGCGCCGTAGCGTACTTGCCTTCGAAAATTCTCTCCGCAACCGCGCCGGTGACGGCGTTCTCCCAGAACCGGCGACGGTTCGTCGCGTTCGGCAGCGCGGTTTTCACGCGGTCGCGAAAATCTTCCATCAACGCCGCGAGACGCCCGTAGGATGACGGAATCAGTGTTTCGAGGCGTGCACGCAGCAGGCGCGCCAGTACCGGTGCGGCGCCGCCGGTTGATACGGCGACGACGACGGGCGAGCGATCGATGATCGACGGCATGATGAAACTGCACAGCCGCGGGTTGTCGACCACATTGACGGGGATCCGCCGGGCCGTCGCGAGCGTGGCGATCGTTTCATTCACAGCGTCATCGGCGGTCGCCGCGATCACGAGCAGTTTGTCGTCGAGGTCGGCGGGAGCAAACGCGCGTTGATGAAGTTCCAGCGCGCCCTCCGCGGCGAGGGTCTGAATCGCGGGTGAGGCCTGTGTCGCGACGACGACCACCGAAGCGCCGGCGTTGCGGAGCGATTCGATCTTGCGGCAGGCGATATCGCCGCCGCCGACGACGAGCGACGGACCTCGTTTCAGGTCGTAGAAAATCGGCAGATAACGCATCGGTCTTGTTGTTCGTCCTGAGGAAAACGGGTTTGTCGATACTATCAAGTGGCCGCTGGCGGGTCGCGGTAAAACACCGGCTTTCGCATGCACCGAAAGCGGCTGTGACGGGCGCTCCGGGCACTAAAGTTTCCACCGCGAAATCCCGATATCCCGGGTACAGGAGCCGAGGGTTGATCTTCCCGGCGGCACGGGTCGGAACTCACGGGATTTTATTCAAGGAGCAAACGTGGATTTAGCAACGCTGATTGGCCTGATCGCGGCATTCGGTATCGTTCTGGCCTCTATTTTCGTCGGCGGTAGCGCGATGACGTTCGTCAACGTGCCGTCGCTGCTGGTCGTGGTTGGCGGCACCATCGGCGCGGTCATGATGAAATTCACGCTGGGACAGTTTCTCGGTGCTTTCAAAGTCGCGTTGAAGGCATTCATGAGCAAGATCGACAAACCCGAAGACCTGATCGAGCAGACCGTTGAAATGGCGAACGAAGCACGCAAGGGCGGACTGCTGGCGCTCGAAGGCAAGGAAACGAAGAATGCGTTTCTTGCGAAAGGGATCCAGCTCATGGTCGACGGGCATGAACCGGAAGTCGTGCGCCAGACCCTGATGACGGACATGAACTCGACGCTTGAACGGCATGATGTCGGCAAGAAGATATTCCGCGCAATCGGTGACACCGCACCGGCGATGGGCATGATTGGAACACTGATCGGACTCGTGCAAATGTTGTCGAACATGAGCGATCCGAAATCAATCGGTCCGGCGATGGCGGTGGCGTTATTGACGACACTTTACGGCGCCATGATCGCAAACATCTTTGCACTTCCGATCGCCGACAAGCTCGCCTTGCGTTCCGGTGAAGAGCATATGATCAAATCGATGATTGTCGACAGCCTCAGTGGCATTCAGGAAGGTCGCAACCCGCGCGTCATCGAGGAGATTCTCAAAACTTACCTGCCGAGTTCGAAACGCGGCTCCGACGACGACAAGTAGTCCGGCCCGATGGAAGAGCAGCTGGCACCAAAGGACGACGACGACGCGGGCGGCGGATGGATCATGACATTCGCGGACCTGATGTCACTGCTCATGTGCTTCTTCGTCCTGCTGTTGTCGTTCGCGGAAATGGACCTGAACAAATTCAAGGCGATTGCCGGTTCGATGAAACTCGCTTTCGGTGTGCAGCGTGAAATAAAAGCGCCCGATTCGCCGGTTGGCACGAGTATCATCGCGCAGGAGTTCAGTCCGGGACGGCCGCAACCCACCGCAATCAACGAGGTGCGCCAGACCACGATGGATGCGAACAAACAGACGCTGGAATTTACCGACGCACTCGAGACGGACGGCAGCGACGGCGAAGGCGAAAATGGCACAAAAGAGGCGCAGAACGAAGACACGCTCGCGGATGCGAAGACGCTCATGGATGCGCTCGCCGAAGAAATCGATCAGGGCATGATCCAGATCGAAACGGTGGGGACGAGGATCATCATCCGAATTCGCGAGAAAGCGTCGTTTCCGTCCGGTGACGCGACGTTTCGCAAGAGTTTTCTGCCCGCGATCGCGAAGTTGCGCCAGTCACTGAATGAGGTCGAAGGGCGTATCGTGGTCGCGGGACATACCGATAACATTCCAATCAAAACGGCGCGTTTTCGTTCGAACTGGGAGCTGTCGTCGTCGCGCGCGGTGTCCGTCGTCCATGAATTGCTCGACGGCGGTACACTCGATCCGGCGCGGTTTGTGATCGAGGGCCACGGCGATGCGCATCCGTTGACGACGAACGACACGCCGGAGAACCGCGCCCTGAACCGGCGTGTGGAAATGACCATCGAACAGGGACGCGACGAAGAACCGTTACCGGATGAGCCGATCGCGCGACTGGAAACGAACGTCAGCGGGAGTTCGCCGACAACAGTGGACGAGACGCGCGTGGTCGCGCCGATAATTCCGGCACCTGCAGTGCCCGGGCCGACGACGACACCGTAATCCGGGAGGGACCGATGACAGCCGAACGCCGACAGTATTTCAGAATCCAGGACACGGCACTCGTGAAATACCGGGTGATCGAGGACCATATGCTCGACCTCGAGCGGCGTGGCGTGTACCTGAATCAGATCAAGCTCGAGAACGCCCGCGCCGCCCTGTTCGGCCTGGAGACGAATCTGCAGGAAGTGCTGGAGAAAGTCCGGCCGGCCGAACCGCTCGTCGTCGAGGCGCTCGAACTGATCAATCGCAAGATCAATCTGCTCGAACGCGTCGTTTCGCTCGAACACGCGCCGAACGAAGCCGGTGAATTCTTCGAACATGAGCCGCGCGAAATCAACCTGAGCGGCGGCGGCATGGCGATCATGGCCGACAGTCCAATCAGCGCCGGCGCGAACCTCACGATCGACCTCGTCCTGTTACCCGACAACGACCCGATGCGAATTTTCGGCAGCGTCGTCGATTGCCGCGAGCGGGACGGCCTGCATACGATTTCCATCGCGTTCGAGGAAATCCGCCAGGAAGACCAGGACCGTCTGATCCAGCATGTCCTGCGACGCCAGACGGCGGAGCTGCGCGCGCGGCGTCAGGCCGCGCACACAGGCTGAGCCGCGCTCACGTTTTTGGCAGCGTAACCCCGGTCTGGTGCTGGTACTTGCCACCCCGGTCACGATAGGAAACGGCGCAATCCTCGTCGGATTCGAGGAAGATGACCTGCGCGACCCCTTCGTTCGCATAGATCCGGGCGGGCAGGGGGGTCGTGTTCGAGAATTCCAGCGTCACATGGCCTTCCCACTCGGGTTCGAGCGGTGTGACGTTTACGATGATGCCGCAGCGGGCATACGTCGACTTGCCGAGACAGATCGTCAGTACATTACGCGGAATGCGGAAATATTCGAGCGTGCGTGCGAGCGCGAATGAGTTCGGCGGAATGATACAAACATCGCGATTCACGTCGACGAAGCTTTCCGGATCGAAATTCTTCGGGTCGACGACGGCCGAATTGATGTTCGTAAAAACCTTGAATTCGGGTGCGCAGCGAATGTCGTAGCCGTAACTCGAAACCCCGTAGGAGATCACGCGCTCGCCATTGAGTTCGCGGACCTGAGCGGGTTCGAACGGATCGATCAGGCCGTGCTCGGCCGCCATGCGCGTAATCCATTTATCTGACTTGACCGGCATGCCTGTCCCTTCAGGTGTTCTGTACGACGATATTCGGAAACTTCGCGGAATAGTCCTTCGCGCGGGTCGCGAGTTTGCCGGCGATCTTGCGCGCGATTTCGCGATACATCTCGCTCGCGCGCGACTCCGGCTGCAGCGCGACGGTGGGTTTGCCCGTGTCCATGCCGGCGCGGATCGCGGCATCGAGCGGCAGCTTGCCGAGCAGGTCGATGCCGTACTGTTCCGCCATCGATTCGCCGCCACCGGTGCCGAAGATGTGTTCTTCATGCCCGCATTGGCTGCAGATGTGCACGCTCATGTTCTCGATCACGCCGAGCACCGGCACGTCGACCTTCTCGAACATCTTCAGGGCCTTGCGTGCGTCCAGCAGCGCGATGTCCTGCGGGGTCGTGACGATGACCGCGCCGGTGACCGGGATTTTCTGGCACAGGGTCAGCTGGATATCGCCGGTGCCGGGGGGGAGATCGATGATCAGGTAGTCGATATCCGACCAGTTCGTGTCGTTCAGCAGTTGCTCGAGCGCGCCCGTGACCATCGGCCCGCGCCAGATCATCGGCGTGTCTTCTTCGATCAGGTTCCCGATCGACATCGACTGGATCCCGTAGCTGACGATGGGCTCCATCGATTTGCCGTCGCGCGATTCCGGTTTGCCCTGGGCACCCAGCATGCGTGGCTGGCTCGGCCCGTAGATGTCGGCATCGAGGATCGCGACGTTCGCGCCCTCGTCACGCAGCGCCAGCGCGAGATTCGTCGTGGTCGTCGACTTGCCGACCCCGCCTTTGCCCGACGCGACGGCAATGATATTGCGCACCTGCGCCAGACGCTTCGTGCCGGTCTGCACGGCATGGGCGAGCACTTTGCCCGAGATGTCGAAAACCACTTCGAGCCCGTCCCCGAGCGCTTCGATCGGAGGGCGCAGCGCCGCTTCGAGGATCGGCCCGTAGCGCGTGACGGGTACGCCGAGCTGGATTTGGACGGTTACGCGCTTGCCGTCGACGGCGACCGATTTGAGCGCGCCGGCGGTGACGAGATCCGCGCCGATATACGGATCGACGACCGTCGCGATTGCGGCGCTCACTTGCTCGGAGGTCACGGACATAGGATGGCTCTCGGATTCGTGGAGGCGGCTATTCTACACAATGGCTTCGCCCGGCGGTGCATGGAATCGGCGCGGTCGAGATGGTAACGTAGCGCGTCCCGAATCGGGCACCGGGCGCGCATCTGGCGCGCCGTTTCAACACCCTCCGAGCCAGCTGAGCAGCATGACCCGACACAAGCGAAGAATACTCGTCACGAGCGCCTTGCCGTACGCGAATGGCCCGATCCACATCGGGCACCTCGTGGAGTACCTGCAGACCGATATCTGGGTCCGTTTCCAGAAAATGCGCGGACACGAGTGCTACTACGTCTGTGCGGACGATGCGCACGGTACCCCGATCATGCTCAAGGCCGAGCAGGAAGGGATCAGCCCGGAAGCGCTGATCGCGCGCGTCGGCGCGGAACACCAGCGCGATTTCGCGGGTTTCGGCATCGAATTCGACAATTATCATTCAACCCATTCGCCGGAAAACCGGGAGATCGCCGAACTCATCTACACCCGCCTGAAAGCCGGCGGGCATATCGCGCGCCGCACGATCACGCAGGCTTACGACCCGGTGAAGAACCTGTTTCTGCCCGACCGCTTCATCCGCGGCACGTGTCCGCATTGCGGTGCCGACGACCAGTACGGCGACAGTTGCGAAAACTGCTCCCGGACGTACTCGCCGAACGACCTCGTGAACCCGAAGTCCGCGCTCAGCGGCGCGACACCGGAACAGCGCGAATCGGAACACCTGTTTTTCCGCCTGGCGAATTTCGAGCAGATGCTGAAGAACTGGCTTGCGGACAACGATCTCCAGTCCGGCGTCGTGAACAAACTGAACGAGTGGTTCGAGGCCGGCCTGCAGGACTGGGATATCTCGCGCGACGCGCCTTACTTCGGCTTCGAAATCCCGGGCGAACAGGACAAGTACTTCTACGTCTGGCTCGACGCCCCGATTGGATACCTGGCGAGCTTCCGTAATTTGTGCACCCGTACGGGACTCGACTTCGAGGAATTCTGCGGCGCTGACAGCACGGCCGAGATGTACCATTTCATCGGTAAGGACATCATGTATTTCCATACATTGTTCTGGCCGGCGATGTTGAGCGGTGCGGGCTTTCGCCTGCCGACGAATGTGTTCGTGCACGGTTTTCTTACCGTCGACGGCCAGAAGATGTCGAAAGCGCGCGGCACGTTCGTCGCCGCCGAAACCTACCTCGCGCACCTGAACCCCGAATATTTGCGCTATTACTTCGCGGCCAAACTGTCGAGCGCGATCGAGGATATCGATCTGAACCTCGGCGATTTTCAGCAACGGGTCAATTCCGATCTCGTTGGCAAGGTCGTCAATATCGCGAGCCGCTGCGCCGGTTTCGTGACGAAGCGCCACGACGGGCGACTGCACGCGGAACTGGACGAACCGGATCTCGTCCAGACCTTGCGCGCGGCCGCGCCGGCGATCGCCGCGAGCTATGAAGCGCGTGATTTCTCCCGCGCGATGCGCGACATCATGGCGCTCGCCGACAGCGCGAACCAGTACATCGATCGGCGCAAACCGTGGGCGCTCGCAAAAGACGAGCAGGCGACCGACGAGGTGCACCGGATCTGCAGTACGGGTATCGCGCTGTTCCGCCTGCTCATGATTTACCTGAAACCCGTTCTGCCGCGCACGGCCGAAGCCGTCGAGGTGTTCCTGAATTGCGAGCCGCTCGGTTGGTCCGACGTTGAAACCGACATTGGCGGGCACACGATCAAGCGGTTCAAGCCGCTGATCCAGCGTATCGAAACGGAGAAAATCGAAGCCATGATCCAGGACAGCAAGCAAATGCCGGCGGCCGCGACCGCGGCGCCCGCGGCGACGGCACCAGCGCCCGCGGAACCCGCCACGATCACGATCGAGGATTTCGCGAAGATCGATCTGCGGGTTGCTACCGTGATTGCCGCGAAGCCGGTCGAAGGCGCCGATAAACTGCTGCAACTCGAACTCGCAGTCGGCGATGCGACGCGCACGGTGTTCGCCGGCATCAAGAGCGCCTACGAACCGGCCGCGCTCGAGGGTCGGCAGGTGATCGTCGTCGCGAATCTGAAACCGCGCAAGATGCGCTTCGGCGTGTCCGAGGGCATGGTGCTCGCGGCCGGCCCCGGTGGTGAGGACATCTTCCTGCTGAGCCCCGATGCCGGCGCCAGTTCGGGCATGCAGGTGAAATAACCGTGGAGGAGGCCGTCGCCCTGATGCTCGCAGGCGCGGTTGGCTCCGATCTGCTGCTCGTTCACCTGATCGGCGTGTGCCCCGCGCTCGCGGTCTCGCGCAAGCTGGAAACGGCTGCGGGGCTCGCGATTTCAAACCTGGTCGTGGCACCGCCAAGTGCCTTGCTCAGCTACGTCCTGATCGGGCAGTTGCCGGTATCGGGTGCGACGACGATTCTGGCGTTGCCGATCATCGTCATCAGCTGCCTCGTGTGCCTGTATCTCGTTGCGAGTATCGGCGAACGGGTGTGGCAACAGGGTCATGACTGGCTCGAGCCGTTCGTGCCGTTGATGACGGTGAACTGCACTTTGCTCGGCGTCGTGTTGCTCGTGACGCTCGCGCCCGCGGGGCCGCTCGCCGTGCTGTTGCACGGCGCCGGACTCGCCGCCGGGTACGGGGTATTTCTGATTGTATTTTCACAGATTCGTGAACGGCTCGCGGCGGCGCCGGTACCCGCGGCGTTCCGCGATGCGCCCGTCGCCCTGCTCAGCATCGCGATCATCGGCATGGCGCTCAGCGGGTTCGGTGGATAGCCCGTTCCACTGCCGGTCATGTTGAGCGCGGCGCTCGTACTGTTAACCCTGAGCGCGCTCGGCGCCTGGATGCTGCTGCATCATCTCGAACCGGAGCGGGATTCGCGCAGTCGCCTGATCGCGCGCGTTGATGAAATTCTGCCGCAGACCCAGTGTCGCGAGTGCGGGTACAACGGCTGTCTACCCTACGCCGAGGCGATTGTCGTCGCCGGTGAATCGATCGACCGCTGTCCGCCGGGCGGCGACGGGGTCAGGCGCTCGCTCGCGGAATTGCTCGGGCGCACCACGTATTCCGAACGCCGCGCCGCGGACCTCGGCGATGTCACCGAGGTTGTCGTGATTGATGAAGCGGTATGCATCGGCTGTACGAAATGCATCGCCGCGTGTCCGGTCGATGCCATCGTCGGCGCGGCGAAACAGATGCACACGGTGATCGCGCCCCTGTGTACCGGTTGCAGGCTGTGCATCCCACCGTGTCCGGTCGATTGCATCGATGTCGTCGATGCGGCGCGCGGGATCGAGGAGTGGCGATGGCCGGCGCCGGCGTATGCCGGGCCGGAACGTCGTCGCAGTTCACCCACATGAATGCGCGCCGCCTGTTCACATTCCCGGGCGGGATCGCGCTCGCAGCGAACAAGTCTGCAATCCGCGACCGCCCGTCCCGACGTCTGCCCTTGCCGGATCGCCTCGTCCTGCCATTGCGACAACACGTCGGAGTCGCCGCGTGCCCGGTCGTACGGGTGGGCGTGCGGGTCACCCGCGGAGAACTGATCGCCGATACCCCTGGTTACGTCGGCATGCGTCTGCATGCGCCGACTTCAGGCACGATCACGGCGATAGGCGAGTTTCCCGTGATCCACCCGAGCGGTCTTCCGGCGCCGGCGATCGTTCTCACCCCCGACGGGCTCGACGAGACCGCCGCGGCCGCGGGCGTACCCGCGGATCCGGCGGTCGTGTCGGCAGCCGGGATCTTCGAACGGATCGCCGCGGCCGGCATCGTCGGCCTTGGCGGTGCGGGTTTCCCGGCGCACGTCAAGGTACAGGAAGGCGCGACGCAAACCGTCGATACGCTGATCGTGAACGCGGTCGAATGTGAGCCCTACATTTGCTGCGACGAGCGGGTCGCGCGCGAGGCCGCCGACGAGATTGTCGGCGGCGCGGCGCTGCTCGCGCGCGCGGTGAACGCGCGTGAATGCGTGATCGCGGTCGAGGACGATATGCCGGAAGCCCGCGCCTGCCTCGCGCAGGCGGCCGGAGAGGCGATCGCGGTGGTGAGCGTGCCCGCGATCTATCCGGCTGGTGGCGAGAAGCAGTTGATCACGGTGCTCACCGGCAAGGAAGTGCCGAGCGGCCTGCTGCCGATACACGTCGGCGTGGCGGTATTGAACGTGCAAACGGTGCGCGCGATCTATCACGCGGTGACCGCGGGCGAGCCGTTGATCGAGCGCATGGTCACGGTGGCCGGTGATATCGCGGATGCGGGTAATTTCCGGGTCCTGATCGGGACCCCGGTGCGCCACGTGCTCGAGCATGCGGGCGCGTTGCCGCTCGGACGGCGTTCCCTCGTCAGTGGTGGTCCGATGATGGGAACCCGGGTCGCCGATATCGAGGCGCCGGTGACGAAAACCGTGAACTGCCTGCTCGTGCGCGACGAGACCCCGGTCACGGCCGCACCGTTGCCCTGTATCCGTTGCGGCGACTGCATTACGGTGTGTCCCGTTGGTCTGAATCCGCAGCAATTGTTCGAATCCGCGCGCACGGCGGATTTCGATACGGCGCAGGATTACCATCTGTTCGACTGCATCGATTGCGGCTGTTGCGCCTACGTGTGTCCGAGCCGGATTCCCCTGGTGCAGCATTACCGGCACGCGAAATCCGCTATTGAAGCACTCGATCGCGACCGGGTCGATGCGGACGAGGCGCGGGCAAATTATCTGGCGCGGTCCCGGCGCCTCGCGACGCGCGATGTCGTCTCCACCGAGCGCGTCGTCGCGCTCGCCGACCTCGACGAACTCGACGACGAACGGATCAAACGCGAGCTCGACGCCGTGTTGTCGCGCACCCGGTCGAAACGCGAACCGGACAACGAAGCATGACCGCGGCTGCGGCGCCCGCGCATGACTGAGCCAACCGGCATGCCGAGTTCGCCGTATGCTCATGGCGCGCGCCCGGTTGCGTGGATCATGCGCCAGGTTGTGTTCGCGCTCGTGCCCGCGATTCTGCTCTACGTTTACCTGTTCGGCTTTGGTCTGCTCGTGCAACTCACGCTCGCCGTCGCCACGGCAATTTCGTGTGAAGCTGCGGCGCTGAAAATGCGCGGCCTCGCATGGCGCGAGACGCTCGGCGACAGCAGCGTCATCGTGCTCGCCTGTTTACTCGCGCTGGCGCTGCCGCCGTATGCCCCGTGGCCGATCGTGGTGCTCGGCACGGCGGTTGCCGTGTTGCTGGGCAAGCACGCATTTGGTGGTCTCGGTCATAATGTCTTCAACCCGGCGATGGTTGGCATTGTGTTCGTCCTGTTGTGCTTCCCGCTCACCTTGAGTGAGTGGCCACAGGCCGCGAAACTGACGCACTACCCCGGACCGTTCGACAGCCTTGCGGCGATCCTGTGGCAAGCCCCCGTGCTCGACGGGGTGACCGGCGCCACGGTGCTCGATCACGTAAAAACCGAAGCGGCGCTGTTGCGCATGATGTCCGAAATCGACACCGACAGCGTGTTCGGCGTTGTCGCCGGGCCGGGTTGGGAATGGATTAATGTCGCTTACCTGCTCGGCGGGATCTGGTTACTGTGGCGACGGGTGATTACGTGGCGACTGCCGCTGGCATTCCTCACCGGTGTCACCGTCACCGCACTCGCGGCGCACATCGCCGATCCGGAGTTACATCGTGGAGCACTGTTTCATCTGTTCGCCGGCGGCGTGATGCTCGCGGCGTTTTTTATCGTCACCGATCCCGTATCGTCGGCAACGACACCGCGCGGCATGTTGATCTTCGGCGCCGGTGCCGGCGTGCTGACGCTCGTGATGCGCGAGTGGGGAACGTACCCCGACGGCGTCGCGTTCGCCGTTGTAACAATGAATGCTTTCAGCCCGTTGATCGACCGACTCACGCAACCCAGGCTCTATGGACAAGTACGAACGACTGACGACACCGACGGCACGCCTGATCGGTAGTCTCGCGACAATTGGCGTTGTGCTCGTGGCGACGCTGCTCGTGGCATTGCTGTTCGGCGGGCCGCTCGAACGGGCCACCGGGCGTGCCCGTGACGCTGCCGAACACGCCTGGATCACGGACGTTCTGGGCGGTTCCCCGCGTGCGATCGACCTCGCGGCGATCAGCGCGCAGGTCGATCCGGCCCTGTTTGCGACGGCGACCCCGGTGGTGCTGTACGGACCCGACCACGGGCGCTTCGCGCTCAGGCTGACAACGCCGGATGGCTATAATGGCGATATTGAATTCGCGATGTCGGTCGCGGCCGACGGCCGCATCGGGACGGTAAAAGTCATCTCGCACCGCGAGACCCGCGGGTTCGGTGGTGACATCCTGGCGGCAGGCTCGCGCTGGCTGGCGGCGTTCGGCGGCCGTGCGCTCGACGATCCGGAACGCAGTGCATGGCGTCTCAGCGCGGACGGCGGTGCCATTGACGGGGTCAGCGGGGCGACCGTGACGGCGGATGCGATGGTCACGGCAATCAACCGCGGCCTGCGCTTTGTCGAGCGCCGGCAGGTAGTCGTCGGGACCCCGGGCAAGGATCACTCAGGAGAGTCAGTTGGACGTTAAACGTTGCGCGGGATGCGTGTGTTCCGCTGTCGCCCGCAACAAGGCTGTCGTGCGCATGCTCGGCTTGTGTCCCTTGCTCGCGGTGTCGCAAACGTGCGCGCAGTCGCTGACCTGCGGCGTATTGTTCGCGCTGATCGTGGTCGGGTGTGGCGCCGTTGCGTCCGCGCTGCGGCATTTCGTCAGCTGGCGCCTGCGGCCGCTGTATCATGCGCTGCTCGCCGCCTCGGTGACGGCCGGTATCGTCGCACTCGGACAACTCGTCGCCTTCGACGCGGTTGCCGCGCTCGGAATCTATCCGGCACTGATTGCGGGGAATTGTTTCGTGTTGAGCCATATCCAGGAATCCGCCGAGCGTCAGCCGCTGCCGGCGGCGATGTGGCGCGGCAGTCGCGATGTCGCTGCGATAGTCGGCTTCCTCGTCGTGTTCGGCGCGGCGCGGGAATGGCTCGCCTACGGCCGGCTGTTCGGCGCCGCGACGGCGCAACTCGACGGTGTGTTGCCGATTTTTGCCAGCGCGCCGGGTGCGTTATTGTTGCTCGCGCTCGCGGCCGCCGCATCGAATTGGCTCGTCTCGCGGCACGCGCAGGGCGCGCGCACAGGATTGCGTTCAAGCGCCGACGTCGACGGGCCGATAACACCGGCTGGAACCGCGCGCAGCTGATTGGCCTGCGAACTGACGATAATGGAACTGCAACACCGTCGCCTGTTTTTCCGGCGTCTGAAACGCCGCAACCCGACGCCGACGACGGAGCTGAACTACAACTCGGAATTCGAGTTGCTGATTGCCGTGATCCTGTCGGCGCAGGCGACGGATATCAGTGTCAACAAGGCAACCGCTGAACTGTATCGGCGCGCGAACACTCCCGAGGCGATACTCGCGCTCGGCGAAGAAGGGCTGAAGCGCCACATCCAGACGATCGGTCTGTTCAATGCGAAGGCAAAGAACATTATCGCTACCTGCCGCCTGCTCATCGAGCAGCACGGGTCACAGGTGCCGCGCGATCGCGATGCACTCGAAGCACTGCCAGGGGTTGGCCGTAAAACCGCGAACGTGATCCTGAACACGGCGTTTGGCGAACCAACGATTGCCGTCGACACGCATATCTTCCGGGTTGCGAACCGGACCGGACTCGCACCCGGTAAAACGCCGCTCAGCGTGGAAAAGGGTCTGCTCGAAGCGGTGCCCAAGCGGTACCTGCGCGATGCGCATCACTGGCTGATTTTGCACGGCCGCTACACGTGTCTCGCGCGCAAACCGAAGTGTGCCGAATGCTGTGTCGCCGATTTGTGTACGTGGGACGGCAAGCTTGCGGGACCGTAGCGATACCGCGCGCGTTTATCGATGCGAGCCCCAGGCCGGTCCTTCTGTGTTAACGTTGCGGGCGTGCGCAGCGCGCAACTGGCGGTGGCGGGAACCAATACACTAAATGTTCGCTCAAACGCGTGAAGAGGTCAGGGGGCATTTTCTTGCCGTATGGCAGAAAATGGCCGCGAAGTCGCCCCTGGAGCCGATCGAAGCGTTGCTCGCCGGCGTGATCGAACGCCACCCCGAATACCATGCCCTGCTGAACCGGCCGGACGAGGCGCTGAACGCCGATTTCACCGCCGATGCCGCCGGTGTCAACCCGTTCCTTCACATGAGCCTGCACGTCGCGATCCGGGAACAGTTGCAGACCGATCGCCCGCCCGGCGTGGTCGACACGTACCGCGCACTTGCCGAACAGCGCAAGCTCGACCCGCATGCGATAGAACACCGGATGATGGAATGCCTGTCGGCGAGTCTCGCCGACGCCCAACGCAAGGCTGCGGCGCCGGACGAAGCCGCTTACCTCGAATGCCTGCGGCGGACCCGATGAGCAAGGACGCGCGCGTCGAACCGGTATTTCAGACGAGCCGCGCGACGCCGGAAGGTCTCGCCGGTTTGCTCGCGGAGGTGACCCACGAATTTGCCAGCTCCCTGAACGTAGAGGAAACGCTGCAGAACGCGATCGACCAGATCATCGTGTACCTGAACGCGGAAGCCGCATCGATTTTTTTGCTCGAGGAAGACGGGCAGGCGCTGATTTGCCGCAAGTGCGCCGGACCGGTTGACGTCACCGGTTTGCGCCTGCGCCCGGACCAGGGGATCGTCGGGAAAACGGTAACGCAGAACGAATCACAGATCGTGCGTGACGTCTCCGAGAACGACAATTTCGCGGCCGTCGTCGACAAGGACACCGGCTTCGTCACGCGTTCGATCATGTGCGCACCACTGACGGTGCGCGGGCAGTGCATCGGGGCGCTCGAGCTGATCAACAAACGCAGCGGCGACCGCCTGTTTGCCGCCAGCGACATGCACCTGGCGACCGCCGTTGCGTCGGCCGCCGCGCTCGCGATCCACAACGCGCGTATGGCACAGGCGCTGGTGGAACAGGAGCGGGTACGCAAGGAACTGGAGCTGGCGCGGCAGATTCAGCTGAGCCTGTTGCCGCCGGCCTCCCGCAACGAATTGCCGGTCCGCGGGGTGAACATTCCCGCGCGGGAGGTGTCCGGTGATTTTTACGACTATTGCGAGGTTACCGGCGGACGCATCTACTTCAGCCTCGCGGACGTCTCGGGCAAGGGTATGAACGCCGCGCTGCTCATGGCGAAAACCACGAGCCTGTTGCGCTGTCTCGCGAAAACGGCCGCCGGCCCGGCCGAACTGCTGACCCAGGTGAACGCCGAGATCTGTGAGACCGCGTCACATGGCATGTTCGTCACCATCGTCGCCGGCTACATCCATCCGGCGAGCGGACTCGTGGAGTTTTCCAACGCCGGCCATCAGCCGCCGGTGCATTGGCGTGCCAGCGGCTGTTACGAAGAGCTCGTGGCGACGGCGCCACCCATTGGCATTTTGCCCGACGTGAAATTCGAATCCACGCGCTTGCAGCTGAACGGCGATTGCCTCTATATATTCACCGACGGCGTTACCGAGAGTATCGCGCCTGACGGCACCGAACTTGGCGTCGACGGATTGTGCGATATTATCCGTGCCGCCGCGTCCGTCGATTCGCGCGAGCGGCTCGACCGGATCGTCGCGGACATCTATGCGCAGGAGCGGAAAGTGCACGATGATTTGACTCTGCTAATGATCGAGACGCACGCGCATGGCTGAATCACCGGCTCTCGAGCTGCGCTTCACGTCCGACCCGAAGAAACTGCGCATGGTACGCGAACGCGTGCAGGAAGCCGCCGAGAACATCGGCTGCTCCAAAAAGCTGATTTCCGACCTCGTCATCGCGATCAACGAGGCCTGCATGAACATAATGCAGCACGCCTATAAAGGCGACAAGACCGGAGAAATCATTCTCGAAATGCAGCGCGATGCAGGCGCGCTCGAGGTCCTGTTGACGGATTTCGCCGCCCCGGTAAATCCGGATGTGATCCGGCCGCGGGATCTCGAAGACGTGAAGCCCGGCGGGCTCGGAACGTATTTCATCAGCGAGATCATGGATGAGTGCGTCTACGGCAATCTGGACAACAGCGCGGGAAATTTCCTCCGAATGCGCAAAAAGATCGTCTGAATCGCCGCCGCGGCGTTGCCGTCGGCGGGTCATCGGCGCGGAGCTGATGAAGACGAATAAGGCTATAATCCGGAGGCATCGCGTGCGCGTGCCGGAACCGATCCGTGCAGCATCGGAGATTGCCGCAAAAGTTCGCCGGGCGCCTTAGGATATTTGCCGACGAACCGACATAATAAACACGGCTACAGCGATGCCCGACAGCGATCGACGTGTTGGTAGCCGGACAACGCATCGAATTCGAAAGATCTAAACGGGGCAACTTGAGATGGCATACGAGACAAAAGACGACCGCGGTTTTGCAGTCGTACTGCTAACCGGAGACGTGGACCTGTCCTGTTCTCCGGAAGCCCGCAAAACGATCCTGGAGTGCCTCGAGTCGACGAAGCATACGCTCGTAGATCTGTCGGACGTGTCATACATCGACAGTTCCGGGGTTGCGAGCCTGGTGGAAGGCTACCAGACGGCCAAGAAGAAGAACCTCAAGTTTGGTTTGCTTGGGGTCAGCGGCCCTGCCATGAGCGTGCTGGAGCTCGCCCGACTCGACAAGGTATTTCCGATCTATGCGGACATCGAGGAGTGCCTGAACGCGGATGGCTAACGCACGTGCCGGTGATGTGCGGCAATCGATCGAAAGTCTGGGACGTGGCACCGTCGCCTTCGTCGAAGAGTTCGGCTATTACCTGGCGCTCGTTTGCGAGAGTTTCTACTGGGTAATCGTCGGCCCGTTCAAGCGCCAGCCCGTTCGCCTCGGCGCCGCCGTCGGGCAGATGGTCGAAAGCGGCATTGCGGCGCTGCCGATCGTTTTTATCCTGTCGTTCGCGATCGGCGTCATGCTGGCGATCCAGGGTATCCACACGCTCAAGCAATTCGGCGCCGAAACCCAGGTCGTGCTTGGCATCGCATTATCGGTTACGCGTGAATTCGGCCCGCTGATCACCGGCATTCTCGTCGCCGGCCGCACCGGGTCGGCGCTCGCCGCGCGTGTTGGCACGATGCAGGTGAACCAGGAAATCGACGCCTTGCGTGTCATGGGCATCAATCCGGTCCGCTATCTCGTATCACCGGTAATGCTCGCGATGATCGTGATGATGCCGGCGATTACGCTGTTTTCGGATATCGCCGCGATGTTCGGCGGCGCGGTCTATTGCAATCTCGAACTCGGGCTCGGTTATATCGCGTACTGGGACCAGGGCACGACGTTCATTACCGCGAACGATGTGATGCAGGGATTGACGAAGAGCGTCGTGTTCGCGGTCATCATTACGCTGGTCGGGGTAAGCAACGGATTCTCGGTCACGGGCGGCGCGGAAGGCGTAGGCCGCGTGACCACGCGCGCGGTCGTGCTGGCAATTTCCTACATCGTGCTCGCTGACATGACGTTCACGTATTTCCTGAATCGCTAGGACACGATGGATAACGAATGCGCCATCGAAGTCGAGAACCTCGTTACCCATTACGGTTCGCGCAAAATTCTCGACGGTATCAATCTGAAGATCCGTTACGGCGAGATCCTGATCATCATGGGCGGCAGCGGCTCGGGCAAGAGCACCTTGCTGCGCCACCTGCTGGGCCTGCATACGCCGACGCAAGGCAGCATCAGGTTGCTCGGCAAGGACATCACGACAGTCAGCGCGGAAGAAATGCACGAACTGCGCACGAACATGGGCGTTTCGTTTCAGGGCGGGGCATTACTCAGTTCGATGACGGTGGGAGAGAACGTGCAGTTGCCGTTACGCGAACACACGAAACTCGACGACTCGACGATGGGCATCATGGCGCGGATGAAGCTCGAGGTGGTAAACCTCGGCGGTTTCGAGGACCTGATGCCGTCGCAATTGTCCGGCGGCATGATCAAGCGCGCCGCACTGGCGCGTGCGATCGTCATGGATCCGAAGCTCCTGTTCTTCGACGAACCTTCCGCGGGACTCGACCCGGTTGTCGCTTCGGAACTCGACGACCTCATTCTGAAGCTGCGCGACTCGATGAAAATGACCATCGTCGTGGTCACCCACGAACTCGAAAGCGCATTCAAGATCGCCGATCGCATTACAGTGCTGGATAATGGCAAAATCCTGCTGACGGGCAGCGTCGCGGAAGTGAAAAATTCGAATATTCAACGCGTACAGGATTTGCTCAATCGCCGCTCACGTGACGAGGAGATCAACGCCGAAGAGTACATGGATCGACTGACGGGGAGTGCGCGATAATGATATACGAAAGCGACACTACGGGTTGCGGTGGGCGCACCGCGGACGGCCGGTAACAGACGGTGAATTGGCTCCATGAAGCGCGATAACGTTAACTACCTGCTTGTCGGCTCGTTTGTAATCGTAATTCTGATTGCGTTCTTCGTGCTGATGTACTTCGTTACCGGCAGTACCGGGCCCGCCGATCGCTATACCGTGCGCTACAACAATGTCGCCGGCCTCAAATTCGGCACGGGTGTCTACTACGAGGGCTACCATGTCGGACAAATCGAGGACATCCGACCGGAGCCGGTAGCCAGCGGCATGCAATACGTGCTGACGCTGAGTATCGCGCGTGGCTGGAAAATCCCGACGGACAGCGTTGCCCAGGTTGTTGCTTCCGGGCTGATTTCCGCGGTGCAAATCCATATCAGGGAAGGGCAGAGCCCGGACGCGATCATGCCTGGCGGTGAAATCAGTGGACGCGAGCAGCAGGATTTGTTCGCCGTGCTGAGCGAAGCCGCGGGCCAGTTTCGCTCACTGTCCGAAGAAGGTGTAATGCCGGTGCTGCAGAATCTCAACAACCGGATCGACGAAGTCGCCGGCGAAATCATCACGTTCAGACGCGAGCAACTCGGACCGCTGGTTACCTCGTTCGACCAACGCCTGAACACCGAACTTCTCGGTGACGCCCGGGCACTCGTCGCGAAGCTCGGTAACAGCGCGACGCAACTGGAAAAAATCCTCGGTTCGAAGAACCAGGCGCAGATCGAGAAGTTTCTCGTGCATATCGATCAGGCCGCGGTGAATCTGAACGATTTGATCACGCGGATCGAATCGACGCGCCAGCAGATGGGGGAAACGCTGGTTTCAATAGAAAATCTCGCATCGCACAACGACGAGGCAATCGGCGCCGCCGTCGCGAACGCGAATCAGTCGATGCTCGAAATGCGCGATGCGCTGCGAACCGTCAACGAGCATCTGGGCACTATCATGTACAACGTCGAAGGCAGTACGCGCAATCTGAAAGAATTCTCACAGGCCGTACGCGACAATCCTGCGCGCCTGATCCGTGGCTCGGAGCCGCAAACCGATGCGCAATGACAGCATGAACCGGCGCTCCATGGCAGCGCTCTTTGCTGTTGCCGTTATCGCGCTCACCGCATGCGGCAGCATGAAACCGCTGCCGAGCGACACGTTTTACCGCTTGAACGTGCCGCCGGCGCAGCCGGCGGCGCAAGCCTGGCCCACGGTGCCGGTGAGGGTGGCGAAATTCGCGGCGAGCGGGGTTCATCGCGAGCGACCGATCGCCTATGCGGGCGCGGACGGCGTTGTGGTCGGCCAGCATCGGTACGACCTGTGGATCGACAGCCCCGAGCGAATGCTGCAAAACGAACTCGTGCGCTACCTGCGCGATGCGCGCGTCGCATCCGTCGTTACCGGTTCGAGTGTCAGCGGTGCGGCCATCGAAGTGCGTGGTCGCATCGACAGAATGGACAACATCGTCGCACCCGGCGAGCCTGGCGTGGTCGTCGAATTACACCTCGAACTGGTGCTGCGGGGGCAGCGGGACGCGGTGGTTTTCGCCCGCGCTTACCGGGAATCGCGGACGCCGGCTGACAGCACGATGACAGCCGTCGTCAGCGCGATGTCCGGGGCGGTTGGCGCCATTTTTGCGCGGTTTACGGCGGATGCCGGCGGCGCCCTGCAAGGGGATACGAATGTCAGCCTTCTTCTCGAAGATTAAGGACAACGGGGTTCGAATTGGTCTGAGCTTTGTTGTTCTGCTGTTTTTCGTATCACATGCGGCCGACTGGGTTCCCGTTGGCTTCATCCGGCAGATGGAGAACATCGCCTACGATAAGCGCCTGTTGTTGACGATGCCGAAAACGGTCGACGACCGAATCGTCATCGTCGATATCGATGAGGCCAGCCTCACTGCCGAGGGCCGCTGGCCCTGGGGCCGCGACAAGCTCTCGGATTTCGTCGAAATCCTGTTCGAGGAATACGGCGCCGCCATCGTCGGATTCGATATCGTGTTCGCGGAGCCGGATGAGTCGTCCGGCCTCAAGGTGCTCGAACGCCTCGCGGAAGCGGAACTGAAAGACGACGAGTTGTTCCGCGCGCGCCTGCAGGTATTACGTCCCGATCTCGATTACGACGGGCGGTTCGCCGAAACCATCCAGAAATATCCGGTAATTCTCGGTTATTACTTCAACTTCGTCAGCGGCGACGAGAACGCCTCGAAGATTGGTGAATTGCCCGCACCGACGTTCGTCAAGGGCACGTTCAAGGGCAAGCGCATTGCGTTCCATAAAGCCGACGGATACGGGAGTAATATTGCGCAACTGAATCCGAGCGCGCTCGGTGCCGGCCACTTCAACCCGATCCCGGACCCGGACGGCGTCGTCCGCCGTGTGCCGATGCTGATCGAACACGACGGCGCGTATTACGCGTCGATGTCACTGGAAATCGTCCGCCATCTGTTCGGCTCGCAGGAAGTCGTCCCGCGCTTCGAGAAACCGGCATTCGGCGGCAAGGATTATTCCGGCCTTGAATGGCTGCAGGTCGGCGAAAAGCTCGTGCCGGTCGATGGCCGCGTCCAGACGCTGGTGCCGTATCGTGGTTACAAGGGCAGCTTTCCGTATGTTTCGGCAACGGATGTACTGCATCGAAATGCGGACAAGTCCGTGCTCAAGGGCGCGACGGTGCTGGTGGGAACGACGGCGCCGGGACTGCTCGATTTGCGCGCAACCCCGGTGGCGGAAGCGTACCCGGGGGTCGAAGTGCATGCGAATCTGATCGCCGGCATCGTCGACGGCACGATCAAGCAGCTGCCGGAGTACGCGCTGGGCGCGGAAGTCATGCTGCTCGTACTGTTCGGGATCGTCATGGCGGTAGTCGTACCGCTACTCAGCCCGCTGGCGGCAACGCTGGCGACGGTTGGGCTGCTGCTGGCCTATCTCGGGTTCAATTTCTTCATCTGGACGGTAGGCAATTTCGTGCTGCCGGTCGCCTCCGGCATGATGATGTTGCTCACGATGTTCGTGTTGAACATGTCCTACGGCTATTTCATCGAAACCCGGGGCAAACGCCAGATTACGGGCTTGTTCGGTCAGTACATTCCACCCGAACTCGTCGATGAGATGGCCGACCATCCGGAGTCCTACTCGCTGGAAGCGGAGAATCGCGAGATGACCGTGCTGTTTTCCGACGTGCGGGGATTCACGACGCTGTCGGAAGGTTTGAGTCCGAAGGAATTGTCCGAGTTGATGAACCTGTTCCTGACCCCGATGACCCGGATCATCCACGATCAGCGCGGCACCATCGACAAATACATGGGTGACGCCATCATGGCGTTCTGGGGTGCGCCGCTCGAAGATCCGAACCACGCGCGGAACGCCGTCGACGCCGGCATGCAGATGCTCGAAAAGCTCAACGATGTGAACGCCGAGTTCGTCAGCCGTGGCTGGCCGGAAATCAAGATCGGCGTTGGTCTGAATACCGGCATGATGAGCGTGGGTAACATGGGCTCGGAATTCCGCATGGCCTATACCGCGCTCGGTGACGCGGTGAATCTCGGTTCGCGGCTCGAGGGTCTGACGAAGGGTTACGGGGTCCCGATTATCGTCAGTGAGACGACGAAAGATGCGGTACCGGAGTACGCTTATCGTGAACTCGATCGGGTTCGGGTGAAAGGTAAGGACAAACCCGTCGCGATATACCAGCCATTGTGCTTGCGCGATGACCTCGACAAGCAATGGAAGGATGAACTCAAGCTGTATCGCGAAGCGCTGCGGCTGTATCGCGCCCAGGAATGGGACATGGCGGAGATGAATTTGCTGAACCTGCAGCGAACATCACGCATGCCGGGTTTGTATCAGGTCTACGTGGAGCGGATTGCCCAGTATCGCGAACACCCGCCGGGCGAACGCTGGGACGGGGTTTTCACGCACACGAGCAAGTAACGCCGTTGCTTGCCCGTCTACGCGCTTTCGGGGTCAGGGTGCCGCAACCTGCAAGGTAAGCCACCGCGCGGCACCGGCCACCGCTGAGAAGCCCTGACGGGGCTGTTCCGGGCAGATTTCATCCGGGATTGAGAAGTGGGCAAGGGCGGCCGCGCATGCCGCCTGCAGCGCAGCCGTCGGGATCGGCTTGTCGTCGTCCGGGCGGCGCCTAGTTAGTCAGGCTGAATTCCATTTTAATGCCGGCGAGTTCGATGATATCGCCGTTCGACATCGTGTAGGCCTGCGGGCCAATCGCGGTCCCGTTAACAACCGGGAAGTTGTTGTTCTGACCATCGCCTTCGATGTGGGTCAGGAAGTAACCCTGGGGCCGACGCGAGATCACCGCAACCTGAACGCCCGGCTTGCCGAGCGTAATCAAAGCTTTCGTCAGTTCGAGTTCCTTGCCGGCGATGGGGCCGTTCAGCACCTGTAACTTGCCGAGCGGCATACCGCTCGAGGCCGGCGCCGGTACCGGCGTACCGCCGGTCGTCATTTCCTTCGGATCGGCGGCGGCCGCGGCACCTGCGTCCTCCGCGGCTTTCGCCGCGGCGACGGCGGCGCTCGCCGAACCCGGTCTGATGATCATCGTTTTTTCGAAATCTTCGTCGTCAGCCGTGGCGTGCTCGTTCACGTACTTGAGCTCGTGCTTGCCGATTCCAACCACGTCGCCGTCGCGCAGCGCGTGTTTCTTGATCAGTTTGCCGTTGACGTAGGTGCCGTTAGTGCTGCCGAGGTCCTCGAGGAACGAATCATCGAGGATGGTGATCACGAGTGCGTGTTTACCACTGACCGCGAGATTATCGACCTGAATGTCGTTATCAGGCTTGCGCCCAAGGGAAATGCGTTCCTTGTTGAGCGGATACTCCCCCTGAACGACCCCATTTAAGCTGAGAACCAGTTTAGCCATCGTTTCGCCTTATCTAGCTGCCTCTCGTCAATAAGCCCTTGAACCGGGATACCACACCCGATTTAGCGGGGAATGGAGCCCGCGGCCTTGCGAGTACCACCGAGATGTTGTCCTTACCGCCGCTTTCATTCGCGAGTCGCACTAATTCGTGCGCTGCTTCTACAAGATTAGCACTATATTTACTTAGGGTTAAGCGAATTTCTTCATCATCTACCATATCATTCAAACCGTCCGAACAGAGGAGGTAAATATCCCCGGTTTGGGTGGCTTCTTCGAGCACATCCACCTCGACGGTTTCGTCGATTCCGAGTGCCCGGGTGACGAGATTCTTCGGGGTATTCGCTTCGGCTTCTTCCGGGGTGAAAAAGCCCCGGTCAATCAGTTCCTGGACCAGCGAATGGTCGCTCGTAATCTGCACGAGTTCGCCATCGCGCATGCGGTAAACCCTTGAATCACCGACGTGAGCTACCGTCACCATATTGTTGTAAAAAAGTATCACTACGACGGTCGTGCCCATGCCCTGGCACTGCGGCACTTCGGTGGCGGTTTTGAAGATGTGGCGATTCGCCGCGACGATGGAGTCGCGCACGAGCGCAGCCTGGAGCGACAACGCCGACTCGGGATCGGGGACGTTCTCGCGGGCGCTGACGAGGTCGCCGCGCACGGCGTCGAGAATTGCCTTGGCCGCAATCGCGCTGGCCACTTCTCCGGCCTTGTAGCCCCCCATACCGTCCGCAACGACCGCGAGGCCGGTAACGGGGTCGGTTATCGCCGAATCCTCGTTGTGGGGGCGCTTGAGGCCCGTATCGGAGACATTGACGAGCTCGATCTTGGAGGAAAGGTCCACAGCTGCTTTTTTTCCCGTCTTCTCGCCTGTTCGCCACCGCAAGCCGGGAGCCCGGGTTGCGGCAAAATGCGGCCGGCGCCAGGGCGCCGTGCCGGTTATTTCTTAAAGACCTGTTTTGCGCACGCCTGGATGTCTTTCGCCATTTCCGCACCGGTCTGGTAGCGGAGGCTGACATCCTTCTGCAGGGCCTTGTCGATGATCGCGGCGATGCAGGGCTTCTGCTCTTTCAGATCGGGCCTCAACTCGAAGATGCCCTGATGCGGCTCGTTCGCGATCTTATACATTAGCGTCGCCATCGAGTCGCCCTTGAACGGGAGATTGCCGGTGGTCAGCTGGTACAGCATGACCCCGAGCGAAAACAGGTCTGAACGACCGTCGACTTTCTTGCCGGATAGCTGTTCCGGCGACATGTAGGACGGTGTCCCCAGCACCATGCCGGTTTTCGTTTTGCTCGAATCCGTGATTCGGGCGATACCGAAGTCCGTGAGTTTCACCTGTTTTTTGTCCGGCTCGTACATGATGTTCGCCGGTTTGATGTCGCGATGGACGACGTTTTGCTTATGCGCAAAATCGAGCGCCATCGCGGACTTGAACACGATGCCCATGACGATCGGCAGCGGCAGCAGATTGTCTTTCTTCGTATAGCGCGCGAGGTCGTGGCCCTCGAGGAATTCCATCGCGATGTAGGCGAGGTCGTGTTCTTCGCCGGCATCGTAAATCGTGACGATGTTGGGGTGCTGCAGACGGCCTGCCGTTTCGGCCTCGCGGAAGAAGCGGTCTTTCACGTCCTGCAGTTCGTCGGCCTCGAATTCCTGCGCCAGCGCCATCGTCTTGATCGCGACTATCCGGTTGATCTTCGGATCCTTGCCGAGATACACGACACCCATCGCGCCTTTGCCAAGTTCCTTCTCGACTTCGTAGCGACCGAGCATCGGTTTCGAAATCGAGCCGTCGAGGAGCATCGTGCCGGCCATGCCGCCGCCGCCGCCCGAGCCGCCGAGCAGTACCGTCTCCTCGAGCTGCTTGGCGCGGTTCACCTTGACCGCGATGTCCTTGAACTTCGGATTCTTGTCGGCGATGTACTGGTAGACCGCGGCGGCCTTGCTGAATTTCCGCTTCGTTTCGAAATCGATCGCGAGGTTGTAGATCGCTTCGAGCGTGGAATCGTCGGCCGGGCAACGGCGAAAATAGTCGAACGCCTGGTCGAGTTCGCCCTTGTGCTGGTGCTGCAACGCGAGCTGCTTGTTGCTGACGGCGGAATCGGCATCGAGCCGGATCTTGCTCGCCTCGGTGACAAGAAAGCGCTTCGTCGTCAACAGGATATGACCTATCACGAGCAACGAGGCGGCGGTGATCAACTGCAGCCACATGCCTTTCGACACCATCATGCCAAGTTCGGTACCGACGAGCGCGAGCAGCAGAAACAGGCTGATCAGGGCGCCGGCGCCGGCGTTCAGTTTTGGCAGCAGTAACGTCAGGTAGGCGGCGATCAGTGCGAGCGCGAGGAATTCCACGAGCGTCGCCCAGCCCGGCTGAACGAAGAAATGTTCGTTCAGGATGCTCGCCACGGTATGCGCCATGATCATGACCGGGCCGTCGACTTCACCGATGGGGGTGTGCAGATTGGAACCCACGCCGAACGCGGTTGCGCCGATCAGCACAATCTTGCCCTTGAAGTTTTCGATCGGCACGTTGTCCTGGATGACGTCGATAAACGAGTAGGTGTCGAACGCCGGGCGCCCGCCCTCGCGGCCACCGTAGAAGAACGTGTTGAGCGACAGGTACGGGTCGGTCTTGATCGACAGGCCGCCGAGTTCGACGCTGTCGCCGAGGTTCACCCGGATGTCCTCGGGGCCGAGATTCAGACTCGCCGCGGCGATGAGCAGCGATTGTGCCGGGAACATATGGTCGTAGTAGGAAATGACGAGCGGTTCCGTCCGGACGCCGCCGTCGACGTCGAGCAGGCTGATCAGGTGACCGATGCCCTGGGCCTGTTCACCGAGCGCCGGGATCGGCTGGAACGCTTCGATCGTCTGGATCGGCTGGAAGTTGTCGCCGCTCGGATCAGTGATATTGTCTTCGGGTATGGCGAAGCGGGTGACGTAGTCGGGCAGCGGTTCATCGGGGTTGCCGATCGGTTCGCCGGGAACAAACTGCATCGCGAGGATCGCGTTGCCGCCATTTTTCAGGCTTTCGGCCAGGATGCCGTCCGTGTTCAGTTCGTGCTCCGCTTCGAGCAGCGTGCCGGGGATCAGTTCCGCTTCGGGACCCGACAGCGGAACGTTCGCGAGCAATCCCTTGAGGCGGCGGATCCAGGTCAGGCCGGCATCGACCTGGGCTTCGGAGTAGAAAATCGTGTTGCCAATGGTCTTCGCGCCAGCGGCGGAGAGCTTGTCGATCATCTGCGCGTGAGTTTCGCGCGACCATGGCCAGCGGCCGATATTCTGGATACTGCGGTCGTCGATCGCGATGATGGCGATCTTGTCACCGGGGTCGGCCGACGACATGCGCACTCCGAGATCATAAGCGTCGCGTTCGAAACCGCCGAGAACTGCGTTGTGGCCGAACCACATCAGCAGAAAGACGAGGGAAATAGTGAGTCCGACAAACCAGTCGGATTTCCAGAAAGCCTGTTTCATTCCCGCCAGTAACTTATTGTTAGATCAAGGTGTTCCGTATGGTACCTCGATTTTCTTCGACAGAGTAGCTTCTTTGGCACCCGGCGTTCGGGGCTAGCGGCACCAGTTTTCCACCGCCGTGCGCGCCTCGTCCATCACCCTCGCATGCGCCTCGTCGTCGAGAATGACGCGCTCGCCGGCGGCGTCTCTCGTGTAAATGTAGGCGGAGTTCTCGTACTTTTGCTGGATCGCGCGGGCTTCGGCACAGCGCGTCTCGCGCTCCTTTTTCTTCGCCGCGACGGCCGCGCGTTCGGCCTGTTTCTCCTCGCGCTCGGCGGCAAACGCCTCGAGCAGGCGGGCCGTTCGCTGTTGCCGGGTGTTGACGTCCGGGTCGACCGCCGGGGTTTGCCGCAGCTGCATTTCGTGTCGCTGCGTGTCGGCGGGCGGGCGATCACCGTAATGCACATTACCGTCGGCGTCGGTCCACTTGTAGACCGTGTCAGCCGTCGCGCTGAAGGTGATCAAGGTGAGCGCCGACAGCGCAACACACGTTGCCCTTAGTCGCCGCACGCATTGCCGAATCCCGTTCGTCATGGTGTTCGCTGAATAGATTTTCGCACAGGCGCTTTATTGGACCTCACGCCACGCGGAGGCCGCAAGTCCGGGCGCAACCGCAGCCCGCCGCTTGCCGGGTCGTGGAGTGCAAACCGGCGCAACGACCCGCTTGCGCGGGGGCAACGGTGCCGGCTGCGTCGGGAAATCGTCCCGCGATGGCACGCGCGGGCTCCCGCCGGTTCGCCGCTGCGCCCCGGTTATGCGAATAAGGTTTTGAATTTGAAGAATTATTCCGCCCGGCGCGGGCGCGACCGAGAGAATTTTACCGCGCGACGGAAATCGCTAGTCTGCGAGACGAGCGGGCAGGGACGCCCGCTTCGCCGGTGTCGCCAGGGACGGCGACGCCGGGGTTTCCGTCAGCGGAAACAAAAACCGGACTTGCTTGCGTCCGGCAGACCCTCCTGTTGCGGCCGCCGTAACGGCGGCCGGTTTTTTCTCCTCGGGGTCAACGTTCGAGGAGGTCGAGCTTGTCGGTTTTATCCTTCCAGTCGTCAGCGTCGGCGGGCGGGTCTTTCATTTCGTTAATCACCGGCCATTCCCGCGACAACTCGGCATTCAGTTCGAGCATCGGCATTTCTTCTTCGGTCAGGTCATCTTCCGATTTGATCGCCTCGGCCGGACACTCCGGTTCGCACAGCGTGCAATCAATGCACTCGTCGGGATCGATGACCAGCATGTTCGGGCCTTCGTGAAAGCAATCGACCGGGCAGACTTCCACGCAGTCGGTGTATTTGCATTTGATGCAATTCTGATTAACGACAAAGGTCATGTTTCAAGCCATCAAGCTGTCCAAGGAGCGCGCATTATAGCGCCGTAGCCGTGGCTGCCGAAAGCCATGCCGTTACCCGGATCGGGGGGCCGGCAGCGGCCGGGTCCGGGCGTGCGCTCAGCTTGCCCCGTGGTCAATGAGACGGCGTAGTTCGTAGACGAGTTCGAGCGCCGCCTTCGGCGATAACTCGTCGGGATCCGTGCGCATTAGCACGCTGCGCAAGCGTTGTTCGTCGCTCTCGAACAGGCTGATTTGCGGGTGGTCCGCCACGGCCGCCGGCCTCGGCGGCGACCCTTCGATCGCGGCGAGACGCCGTCGTGCATCCGTGATGACGCTTTTCGGCATCCCCGCGAGCTGGGCCACGGCAAGACCATAGCTGCGGCTTGCAGGTCCGTGCTTGACGGTGTGCATAAACACGATGTCGTCGCCACTCTCCATCGCGTCGAGGCGAACGTTGTCGATAGCCTCGAATTCGTCGGCGAGGACAGTCAATTCGAAATAATGCGTAGCGAACAGACAGAACGCACGGTTGACCCGCGCGAGATGTTCCGCCGATGCCCATGCGAGCGCCACGCCGTCGAACGTGCTCGTACCGCGACCGATCTCGTCGATGAGCACGAGACTGTCCTGCGTAGCGTTGTGCAGAATGTTCGCGGTTTCCGTCATTTCCACCATGAACGTGCTTTGCCCGCCGGCGACGTTATCGCTTGCGCCGATGCGGGTGAAAATCGCGTCGATCGGCCCGATAAGCGCGGCCGCGGCGGGGACGTAGCTGCCCATGTGCGCCATGAGCACGATCAGTGCGGTCTGGCGCATGTATGTGGATTTGCCGCCCATGTTCGGCCCGGTGACGATGAGCATGCGATGTACGTCGTCGAATGCGAGGTCATTCGCGACGAACGGTGTACGACTTGCCTGCTCGACGATGGGGTGTCGTCCCTGGTCGATTTTCAGCACGGGCGCGGCGGAAAATTGCGGCGCGACCATCGACAGGGCCTCGGCACGTTCCCCGAACGCGGCAAGGACGTCGAGTTCCGACAGCGCGGCGGCGGTCGTTTGCAGGGTGCCGACGTCGTCCGCGATCGTTGCGAGCAGTTCGGCATAGAGTTTCTTCTCGCGTTTCAGTGCATCGTCTTTCGCGCTCAGGATCCGGCCCTCGAACGACTTCAGCTCCGGGGTCGTGAAACGCTCGGCGGACTTCAGCGTCTGGCGCCGGGAATAATCGTCCGGCACGACGTCGCTCTGCGATCGGTTGATTTCGATGTAGTAACCGTGCACCCGGTTATAACCGACCTTCAGCGAGGCCAGGCCCGAGCGTTCGCGCTCGCGGCGTTCGAGATCGATGAGATAACGATCCGCGTCGTCGCCGAGGCCTCGCAACTCATCGAGCTGATCGTCATAGCCGGGGGCGATCACGCCGCCGTCGCGGATCAGCAGTGGCGGGGAGGGGACGATGGCGCGGGCGAGCAGGGCGGCGAGTGTCGGATGCTCGTCGATGGCGGCAACGAGTTCACTGGTCCGCGGACTGTCGAGTTCGCGCGCGCGAGCGCGGATACCGGGCAGTTCGGCCAGTGACTGCAACAATTGCGCGAGGTCACGCGGACGCGCGGTATGCATCGCGATGCGGGTCGAAATCCGTTCGATATCGCAAATCCGGCGCAGTTCGTCGCGCAGCGTATCGAGCTCGGTGCTCAGCAGCAGCTCATGCACTGCCTGGTGGCGTAATCCGAGCACGGCATGGTCGCGGATCGGTGCCTGCAGCCAACGGCGCAGCAGGCGACCGCCCATGACCGTCGAGGTCGAATCGAGCAGATCGATCAGGGTTGGCGCGCCGCTCTGCTGCACGAGTGAGGCGCTCAGTTCGAGGTTGCGTCGTGACGCCGGGTCGAGCATCAGGATACCGTCCGTGCGCTCGCGACGCAGGCCCTGCAGATGCGGCAGTTCGCCACAGTAGCTCGTTTCGCAATACCGCAGCAGGCAACCGGCGGCGCCGATCGCGGTCTCCGTGTCGCCGATGCCGAAGCCCTGTAGGTCGCGGGTGCCGAAGCGCGCGCACAAGCGGTTGAAGCCCTGGGTGTGATCAAACATGCAGTCGGCCTGCACGCGCCGGTGGCCGCCGGCGTACTGCAGCGCCGTGGCATCGAATGTTTCGGGCAACAGTAACTCCGCTGGATGCAGACGTTCGAGTTCCGTCGCGACGGCCGCGAGTGACCCGAGTTCGATCAGATGAAAGCGGCCGGAACTGACGTCGAGCCAGGCGAGGCCGAATTGCCCGCCGACCCGGTGCAAGGCCGCAAGCAGGTTGTCTTCGCGTTCGTTCAGCAATTCGTCTTCGATCACGGTGCCGGGTGTGATGACCCGCGTGACCCTGCGTTCCACGGGACCGCGCGATGTTGCGGGGTCGCCGATTTGCTCGCAGATCACCGCCGATTCGCCCTGTCTTATCAGCCGCGCGAGATAACCGTCCACCGCATGATACGGCACCCCGGCCATCGGAATGGGTTCGCCATTGCTCGAACCGCGCTGCGTCAGCGCGATGTCGAGCAGCTTCGCCGCCCGCCGGGCATCGTCGAAAAAGAACTCGTAGAAATCGCCCATGCGATAAAACAGGAGCGTGTCGGGATGCGCCGCCTTGATCGACAGGTATTGCTGCATCATTGGCGTGTGTTCAGCCATTTCCGTCCTGGTGCGGCGCGTTTTGTTGTGTTGTCTGCAATTCGGCGTCGGGGATGGCGGCCTGGCGGTGTCTCAATCCGGACACGGCCGCACCGCGGGCCGCAAGTTTACCGCGGAATGCCCGTTATCCAAGCACCGCAGTGACCCGTCGGCGCGCGCGGAAGTGATCTAGCAGGCTGTTGAAAAACTACAGCCTGCTAGGGCGCGCCGCCTGCTTCCGGCGGCGGATCGAAGATAGGCGGCGTGTGCATGCGCAATGTCGCCTCGGCCATGAGCGGAATGTGTTGTTGCGGTTCGCGATCGAGGCACTCGCGTTCGAACGTATCCGACGCGGCGACGTAGCCCGCACCGGTACTCGTCCAGGCCGAAAACTGCCCGGTGGCGACCGTGCCCGAAGGGCCCGTGCCGGAGCCGCCACCGGCGTTGCCAAGACGCAGCAGGGCGTTGATCATGCGGTTCACGAACGGTACCGGCATTTCAGCGCAGTACAACAAGCGGATCTTCAGCAGGTTCGCGTCCTGGATCGACAACTTGTTCGGGCCGGTGCCTTTCAGCGTCGCTTCGCGGTACATCAGGCTGTCGTTCGGGATCAGCCGGTCGTCACCGTCATCGATACCGTGATTGTCGAACGCATCCGCGGTCGGATTGATGATCTCGATATCGACGAGTCCCGCGTCGATTTGATCCCACACCTTCGAACGCGCCCAGCGTAACCAGTTGCGCCCGGAACCGTGCGTGTGCAGCGGCACGAGACCGCGCACGGCCCCGGCCTGCAGCGCCCAGCGTTGCGCATTGTTCAGTGAGCCGCTGCGCGCCGATTCGAACGCGGCATAATTCAACTGCACTTTCGTCTGGTAGAGCAGCGCGAATTGCAGCGTGCCGAAAATCAGGACGAGCATGACCGGAAACACGATCATGTATTCCGTCATGGCCTGGCCTCGCGCAAGCCGGCCCGGGTTCGAAATCTCGCGCTGTAGGCGCTGCACAGTCATGCGCTCAGTTTACCAGTTCGTCAATCGCGCGCTGGATCCGCACGCTCTTTTCGTGCAGCGGATCGTCTTCTTTAGTGAGCATTTCGAGTTCGAGAAAACTCGCGCCCGATTCGCGCAACTGGGTGACGGCGATGTTGTGCCACGCCTTTACGTCACGTGAATCACGCACAAGTACTTCCCGATAGCATGCAATGGCAAGATCGTAACGTTGCGTGCGGGCGTACACGTTGCCGAGCTTGAACCAGGGTTCCACTTCTTCCGGTGCGCCGCGGGTCAGATCCAGATAGTGCCGCTCGCTCGCGGCCCAGTCCTGCGCCTCATAAGCCGCGGCCGCGAGGCGGTAGATTTCGGCGAGATCCTGCGGTGCGAGCTTCTCGGGCCTGGTCTGCGTCTGCCCGCACGCGCCGAGCGCGAGCAAAAGCGAAATCACGAGCAGGCAGGGGATCAGGCCGCGCACCAGCGCATTTCCAGTTGCGGCTCGATACCCAGCGCGGCGGCCTGGCCGGCCGCGAGTTCGAGCGTCATGTGTGCTTTCCGGCACGCGGACATCCGCCACGGCCTCATTGCTTCCACCCGGCGTACGACGCGGTAGTCCTGATCGAGATAGACCACGTCGATGGGATAGGACATCGCGAACGTGTGCACGGACGAACACGGATCGATGAGCAGGCCGCTGCCGGGCCCGGGTGCACCACGAAACAGCAGGCCGCGCATGCGGTCGAGCGCATTCGTGGTGCGCAGACACGGCGAGACAAGATCCCGGCCGGTGCGCGTGACGAGCCTGCCCTCGGTCACAGAATTCCTTCGTTGAGGAATTTCATCGCGATCGGGAATCCGAGAATGATGAACGTTACCGGAAAGATGAAAATGATCAGCGGGCCGACGAGTTTGATCGGTGCTTCCATCGCCATTTTTTCCGCACGCTGGAAGCGTTCGTTACGGCGCTGCTCCGCCTGCACGCGCATGACCGTGGCGAGACTCGACCCCATACGCTCGGCCTGGATGACGGCGCTGACGAAGCTCGTGGTTTCCTGTATGTCGAGACGATCGGCCATGCGCCGCAATGCATCCGAGCGTGACAACCCGGCGCGCAGATCACGCAGCACAATGGCAAACTCGTTGCGCAAGGGGCTGGCCGGCGCCTTGTCCATCGCCTGCTGCAGCGCGCCCTGGAAGTTCAAACCGGCCTCGACACACATCGTGATGAAATCGAGATACGTCGGCATACCGCGAATAATCGCGTTCTCCCGCCGTGAGCGGTTATCCGCAAGCCACATGTTCGGATGCGCGATGCCGAGCAGGATCGCGCCGAGTACGATGTACGCGCCCCATTCGCCGTCGTAGCCAACGGCCGCCATCGTCAGGATCGCGACGAGCGGCCAGGCGATGGTGCTGAAGATCTGCAGTCCGAGGAACTGCTCCGCGGTGAGCAGAAAACTGACCCCGGTGCGCTGCAGTTTCTTTTCGACCCCCTCGAGAATCTCATAGGGCAGAAAACTGCAGCCGAAGTAGGCGATCACCTGAACGAACGGCCAGATGAGTTTCAGCATCGGCGGCAGCGGGTCCATGTAGGTGCGATCTTCCGCTTCCACCATGCCGGAAATCATATTGCCGAGCACGATAAAACAAAACACGCACAAGCCGGTCGCCACGACGGCAAGGATGAACAGGAACGGCGAGATAAAATCCAGCATTGGCTATACGTCGATCGTTGTGATTTTTGAAATCATGAAATAACCGAGCCCGAGCATGACCACGATGATCGTGAGCACGACCCACCCAACCGGGGTCGTCCACAATTTTTCCATCGCTTCGGGTTCGAGGAAATTGAGCAGCACGCCGAGCAGTATTGGCAGGCCGGTCATGACAATGCCCTGCAATTTACCCTGTGCCGTGAGGCTGTCGATTTTGCCTTCCATCGTGTGCTTGCGCCGCAGCGTATCGGCCAGCGATTCGAGCACTTCGGCGAGGTTACCGCCAACCTCGCGGCTGATCCGGAGCGCCGAGATCACCATGCCCAAATCCGCGATCGGCATGCGTTTTTCCATATGCGCCAACGACTCCTCGAAATCCACGCCGATCCGCTGCTCGCGCAAAAACAGCTGAAACTCCTGCGCCAGCGGCGGTTGCTGTTCCTTGACGAGACTCTCGAGTGCAATGCTCAGGCTCGCACCTGCCCGCATCGAGCCCGAAATCATCGCGAGGCCATCGGGTAATTGCTGTTCGAAGCGCCGCTGGCGGCGCTTGCGCGCCGAACTGTAGAGAATGTTCGGGATGAACAGCAGCAAAATGAACACGACGAATGCGAGTTTCCAGTCGCGGAACAACACCATGACGACGAGCGGGATCAGCAACACGGCAGCGATGTTGATATAGAACAGCTTCACCGGGTCGGCGAACGAGAACATGTCCGCGAGACTGTTGCTGGCCGTTTCCGTAAACGCCGTCTTGTACTCGGTCATGTACTGCTGGCCGCGCATCATCGCCGCGAGCATCAGCATCGTGGCGCAGGCGAATACGGTGACGAGTGCGACGAGCCACAACAGGTCGCCGGCAAGGTTAAGAATCGTTGCCATCAGTAATCTCTATTGAAAAATACTCATGTCGACTTTCAGGCCACGCGAGCGCAATTCCTCGTAGAACTCGGGGATGCGGCCCGTGGTTTGAAATTCTCCCGCAACGCGGCCTTCCGCGTCGAAGCCCTTCTGCTGAAATCTGAAAATATCCTGCATCTGGACCACGCCGGATTCGACCCCGGTGATTTCGGTGATGTTCACGACCTTGCGTGAGCCATCCGAGAAGCGTGTTTGCTGAACGACGAGATCGACCGCCGAGGCAACCATTTCACGAATCGCCTGCACCGGCAGTTCCATCCCGGTCATCATCACCATCACCTCGAGGCGCGAGATCAAATCGCGCGGTGTATTCGCGTGCGCCGTGGTGAGCGATCCGTCGTGACCCGTGTTCATGGCCTGCAGCATGTCCAGCGCTTCGGCGCCACGACACTCACCGACAACGATACGGTCGGGACGCATACGCAGACAGTTCTTGACGAGGTCGCGGATCGAAATCATGCCCTTGCCCTCGAGGTTAGCCGGGCGCGCTTCGAGGCTGACGAGATGCGGCTGCGACAGTTGCAGTTCCGCGGCGTCCTCCACCGTGACGATGCGTTCCGTTTCGGGGATGAAGTTCGACAACACGTTCAATAATGTTGTCTTACCGCTACCGGTACCCCCGCTGATCAAAATGTTCAGACGCTGCTCTACCGCGACCTGGAGGAACTTGACCATGTTCTCGTTGATCGCGCCGAAGCGGATCAGGTCGTGGTGGGTGAGTTTTTCCTTCGAGAATTTCCGGATCGTGATACACGGTCCGCGCAGCGCGAGCGGCGGAATGATTGCGTTGACGCGCGAGCCGTCTTTCAGACGTGCATCCACGTAAGGAGAACTTTCGTCGATTCGACGCCCGAGCGGGGAGACGATACGCTCGATGGCGGACATCACCGCATCGTCGCTGCTGAACGTCACTCCCGAAAGCGTGAGCTTGCCGCCTTTTTCGACGTAGATTTCGTCGAACTTGTTCACCATGATTTCGGTGATTTCATCACCCTTGAGCAGTTCCTCGAGCGGACCAAGGCCGACGGCTTCGTTCAGGACATCCTCTTTCAGCTTCTCGACGTTCACGTCCGCAGGCAGTTTGCCTTCCATCTGCGCGACGATCTCGTCGATCATTTTCTGCACGTGATGGCGCAGTTTCTTTTCGTCCATCGCGCCGATATCGGTCCGGCGCAGGTCCATCATCTCGAGCAGCGCATCGTGCACGCGGTTGCGCCACATGAAGCGCTCTTCTTTGAATATCGATTCGTCTTCCTTGATTTCGGCGTGTGGATGGACGCCGATCATCGTTTTCAGCATCTCCTCATCGACGTCATCGACGTATTCGTCCTCGACACTCGAATCGACCCCGACCGTAATGATGTAGGAGCCGATCTCGATCTTGTCCGACGTGCGCAGCGGACCGTGGCGCGTGATCGGGGTGCCGTTGATCAGGACGCCCTCGTTGCCGGTCTTGTCCTCGACGTACACGCCGTCGGAGTGTCGGCGCAGTTCGGCGTGGTGAGGCGCGATTTTCCAGCCGCGCAACTGAATCAGGTTGTCGCGCGCCTTGCCGATCCCGCACTCGTTGACCGGGCAGCGCACCCCCTTGATTTTCTTGCCTTTATTCGTGTTAACGACGATATCGAACATGTTGTCCTGCCTGTGCCTGAAAAGTTATTCGAGGATCTGGAAATCGGGTTCGTCGACCGCGTCCTTGAATTTCTGGATGTTTTCTTCCCGGCGACGGATGTAAGCCTGGTTGATTTCGCTGTGCGCATCGAACACCGTCGGGGTGACGAAAATCACGAGTTCGCGTTCGACGTTACGCACGTTGTTGTTGCGAAATAATCGACCGAGAATCGGGATGTCGCCGAACCCGGCGAGTTTCTCGATATCTTTCGCGGCCTGCTGGTCGAGCAGGCCGGAAATCACGAGCGTTTCGCCGGCATTCATACTGACTTCCGTCGAAGTCTTGCGGGTGAGAAACCCGGGGATGCCGTCGACGGCCACGGAATTGTCGATCGCGCTGATTTCCGTTTCCACCGACGCGCTGATCCGATCCTGGTTGTCGACGACGGGATTGATCTTCATCGAGATCCCGAATTCCTTGAACTCGACATTCGCCTGCCCGAGCGCTCCGGTGACCGGCAACGGGACTTCACCACCGGCGAGGAACTCCGCCTCGCCACCGCTGCGCGTACTCAGGCGCGGTTCGGCGAGGATCAGGGCATCACCGCTGTTGACGAGGAAGTTGATGCGCGAAGTAATTTCCGTCGCGATACCGAAATAGCCCAGCGGGCTCGTGGTCAGATCCACCGGCAACTGGCCAAACGTCGCCGATTCCGACGGTACGCGGAACGTCTCGTTCGCGGCAACGTCGACGGCAAAGGCGGCGGACGGGCCCGCAATCGGGTTCTGCCAGTTGATACCGAGGTTCTTCAGTTTGTTCTTGTTGAACTCGGTCATCTTGATATTCATGAAAATCATGCGGTCCTTCGCGAGGCCACTCGACGTCGTGAGGTCCATGATTTCCTCGAATTCGCCGGCGACTTTTTCGATCACCGGCAAATCGTACTGGGCGATGTCACCGCGCAGAACGACGTGCTTGCCGACGGTGGTTACCTCGACGCCTTCAACCCCGGACAGCAGTTCACGCACGACGTTCGCCGTTTTGTTCGTGACGTTGATGACGTTCGGATACTTCGTCATGACGGCATCGACCACCGGCCCGAATTCGGGCGGTACGTCGCCGTGCAGCACGATCTGGTCGCCGACGACTTCCGCTTCGACCCCGTCGATGCCCTGGAGCAGATTGTTCAGCGTTTGTGCCATCGTTGCCTGGTCTTTTTCGGCAACCCGCACGGTGTATTGCGCCTCGCGGCCATTTTCGAACCACAGATGCACGGTTGTCGTGCCTTCCGCTTCGCCGAGCAGCAGCAGCTGGCCGTTTTCGAGCAGAGAGGTACTCAGTACCGAACTCTGACCGACCGCGACACGTTCGATCGGCGACAGGCGTAACAGCTTGATTTCACCGACCGACATCGTCATCCGCTGGTTCGCAGCTGCCGACATACTCATGGCCATTATCACGATCGCAAAGATTACCTTGCGCATATTGCTCCCCTTAAGCTTGTCCGCACCGGCTCGAGCCGGGCGAATTTTGAAATTCATTGTTGTCGTCATTTTTGTACCGGCAGGCGGCGGACTTTCGCCTTCGCGTCTTCGCTCGCGCCGCCGATTATCATGCCGATATCGTCCACCTTGTAGACCCGGCGCGAAGCGGTATCGACCACGGTATCGGCGGGACGATCCGGCTCGGCGACGTCGTCGGAGGTATCCGTTGTTGCCTCCGGCGACGCCACCGCGGTCGTCGCCATCGCCAGTGCGACGGCGCCGAATATCGCGATTGCTGTCGTGCGGTCCACGGGCCGGCCTATTTCGTGATCGGCAGGTCTGTGACCTTCGCGACGCCGTCTTCGCTGGCGCCGCCAATGATCAACTCGACCGAACCCGGGTCATCGGTTTCGACCTCGGCGAGCACGCTGCCCGTGGTGCCGACCCCGACCCCCGCGAGGATCTTGCCGTCCTTCGTCCGCACCGTGCCGTCCTCGCCGATCACGAGATCGCGCGCATCGTGCAGTTTTCCGTCCGGTCCGACGACCTGGCCATTTTCGTTGACCCGCATGCCGGTGATGATTTTTCCGTCCGGGGTCATCACGGTGCCGTCCTCGGCCACGATGAAGCCCTGTTCGTTGACGGTTACCGGCGGACCCGCGAGTACTTTGCCGTCCTTCGTCATGACGGTTCCGTTCGCGAGCACGACGACATCATCCTTGTCGATGATGTTGCCGTCCGCGTCGACGTAATCGCCGTTTTCGTTGACCGTGAGTCCGGCTTCCGCGAGTACCTGGGCTTTCGTCCTGACGGTACCGTCGGCGCCAACGATCAGTTCGTCGGCCGGAATTTCATTGCCGTTCGCATCGACGAAACGCCCGTCCGCTGTTCTCACGACGACGTTTTCAGCTTTTACGACGTTGCCGTTCTTGTCCACGAACTCGCCGTTTTCGTTCACGGTCATGCCTTCTTTCGCGAGCAGACGGCCACTCTTCGTCGTCACCGTGCCATCGTCGGAGATCACGAGATCCTTCTTGTCGATGACGGTGCCGTCGGCGGTGACCCAGTTGCCGTTTTCGTCGATCGTCGCGCCGGCCGCGGCCGCGGCTGCACGTAACTGCGCGTCGGCGGCCATTTGTGTCGCGAACTCGAACAGATCCGAGGGGGTGACGCCGACGAATTCCGCGAGGCTGCGGTCTTCGCGGTTACGCAGGAAGGCCTGCAACTCGCCCTTGTCTTCGGCGAGGCGAATCAGCACCGCCTGTTTCGGGTCCACCGCGATCGTGATCGTCGAATAACGCAGGTCCTCGCGCTGCTGCGGCAGGTTCAGATCGTCGAGATGCTCTTCATACGGTTCACGCCCCGTCGCGAGCACGGTGACATCCTGGATGACCGGAATGATGATGTCCGATGGCGGGATTTCGCGGACCTTCTCCGCGACCGCCATCCACGACGGGGCCGCGATCAGGTCGCTGACGGCTTCCTCGTCGATGGGCAGGGGACTGACCCCCGACTCGCGGGTCGGGATATTCACGAACAGGTCGATCTTGTTGCCCGGGCGCATCATCGCCGCCTGTGATCCCTGGTCGCTGATGTTGATCGTGATCGCGCGCAGGCCGAGGTCGATCAGATCGGAGAAATCAATCGGGAATTCGTCGACGAGAAACGTCTCGAGCAGCGGTTTGCCGGCTTCGAGATCCTCGGCGAGGAAACGGTGGCCGTTCGCTTCGAAATAGGCCGGGTAGATGACGCTGCTGTGCACGTATTCGCGCGGTACTTCGCGCACCGCGAACGCGCCGCGTGAGACCTGCGTGCCGCGCGGCAGGTTTTCCGCCGCCACCACGACCTGGACGTTCTGTAACTTGTCGCCTTCGAGGCGCTGCCGTATCGCTTCCTCGCGGCTCTTCAAGTAGAGCGCGGAAAACAATGCAGCGACGACACCGAACCCAATGGCACCAACCAGCAGCAGCCAAACCTTAGAACCCCGTTCCGATGCCATAGTAAGCTCCCAAACATCAATTTTTATTAAAACCAGTCGCGCGCCCACACGGACGCAGCGTGCAATTTCTCAGGCTCCGAAGTCTTGTGCTTCGGTTGTGGGTATGGTGCCGGCTCTCGTGGCCGGTCTGTTTGTTGTGTGCGCGGGCGCCCAGCGGTAGCACCTTCGCGGGTAACCGTCTACAACGGCGGAAACCCCCCGATCAAATCCGAAAAATCCGGTGGCAGCGCGGAATCGATCGCGTCGTCGATGAGATCCGGCCCGAGCCGATCGAATATTCCGAGTGCATCGTTGTAAAACGTACTGATGGCGTCCACCTCGGAGCTGATGTCCGGTCCCCCGAGCAGGGTGGCGCGTTCGTCGGACACGCCCTGTGCGATCAGCCACTGGCGATAATTGTTCACGAAGAAATCTTCCGGTTGCGTATCCGGCGGGACATAAACGGGAATATTGCCGGCCGTGCGCGTGCCGGTATCGGCCATCGAACTGTTGCGGGTGGGGTCCCAGCCGGACTGGATTTCGATGGGGTCGGCCGAGCGGATATCGAATTCCGGCCATTGCGACAGCGACATCGCGTAGGAATACCCCGCGTAATTGCTTTTGATCGCGGACATCGTCCAGGCGATCACGTCGGCCCCCGGGCCGAGCAGGACGAGGATGCCGAGCGAGGTAACAATGGTGTATTCCACCATACCCTGTCCGAATTGGCGCCGCGCTGTTGTCATAGCAATTCGTGCGTCACTTCGTTCACGACAATCTGACTGCCGTTCTTTATTTCCGACAATACGAGGTTTACCCGATTGCGGCCCTTGCGCGCCGCCAGTACGTGCATCATACCGCCGACGGAACGATCGATATCGAGTGCCCAGCCCTGAGACTGGTAGCGATCCCGGTAGAAATCAATATTCGTCCGCAGATCGTGCTTGTTGCGCAACCACATCGTTCGCCCGGATTGCCCCGGATCGTGGCTGACCACCTCGTTGAGAATTTCGCTGTCGCCAACGGTCGGAAAACCCTCGCCGAGTTTAGGCGGGCGACGGCGATCTGGCAATCGGCTGATCCCGAGCAGGCCTTCGGTACCGTCATCGGCGGTTGGCCGTACCTGGACGGTCATCAGATAGTCGTCCTCGATGCGGGTGATCAGGACCCACGGCTCCTTCAGATTCATGATCGTGTAGCCGGGCTCGCCGTTTAGCTCACCCCATTCGTCGCGGTAGAAATTGACCACGTCCTCGGTGGCTTCTTTCGTCGTGAACGTGCGCACGACAACATCGTTGCCGTTCACGCGCATCGTCTGCCCGAGGCGCGTGACACGGGCATCGTCGGGCAGCGGGATTTCCGGTTGTTTCGCCCACGCCGGTGCGACGGCGAGCAGACCGAGCAGGATCGCAGCCGATAATGTCCGGGATAAGCGCGGTTTGATCACGGAATGCACTCCTTCTGGCGCGTGAACGTGTCAGAGAAGTCGCAACGACCCGCTTCGTCGCACGCATGGGTGTCGCTGCCGTCATCGAGACGATCGCGATGTACAGCCTCGCTGTCGATATGGCCGAACCACAGGCTGCCGACGTCGTCGTCCCAGTGCGGTTCGTCGAGATTGAACGGGTTCTCGAGATAATTCGGTACGTTGCAGCGGCGCAGCTCCGGCGCGAGGATTGCCGTGATGATGTCCCACGCGGTCGACAGTACCGGCAGGTTCTGCAGCGCTTTCAGTCCGCTCGTGACGACCATGCCCGAGGCCTGGTTGTAGGTGTGCTCGCGACCGCCCGCGTTCCAGCCGTCCGTCAGCACCGCAGCCCTGCCCGTGAACGTGAGATCGGGTCCGTCGTCGAGCGTCATCAGCGTCTTCACGGCGGTGGAATCCATCGTGATCGTGACTTCGGCTTCCGCCATACCATCGGTGTTGATCGCATCGAAGCCGGCATCGCTACCGAGAAATCCGAGTACGTCGGCAAATGCGCCGAACACGATTTTCACGACCCCGAGGACAACGTCGAGGATCGTATCGATCACGGGCAGGCCGTCGGGCGAGCGCGAACTCACGGGGTCGCCGCCGCCAACGCTGTTGTCGACCATTTTCGTCGCCGTGTGGTCGTACCACAGCAGGTTTGTCGGGGTCAGGGTACCGACATCCGGCGCGACGGCCTGCAACGGTGAGCCGTCCGGAGACCCGAGAAACCGCACGATCGCTTCGCGGCGCGTGTCGGCGCGTTCCTTGAACGGCAGGGAATTGTGCGCCTCGAAGCCACCCATCGGGCATTCTTCCGGGTCGGCAATCCCGAACGTGAATACCTGGCGTTCGCAATCTTCCGCATACCACACGGTGTATTCCCAGGCCTGATAGCGCGCCGCCTGGATCGATGCATGGCGCATATCGATGAACTTGCCGAACGCCGGAATGATCAGGAACAACGGGACGAGAATGAACGTGGCCGTGATCACAACCTCGGTCATCGCCTGTCCGCGCAGCGTGCGGGGTCCCGAACGTAACGGCCGCCGCTTCACGCGCCACCTCCGGGGAACAGCAGGCCAAGCCCGATGTCGTCGAGGAAATCCGTTACCGGTCCGAGCAGATCGTTCAGATCACCGAGCACCGTGCTGATGATTTCCGTCGCGCCGGTAAAATCCTCGCCCTGTTCCATCATCAACGCGGTGACGCTGTCGAGGTAGGGCATTTCCGTCAGGCGTGCCTGCCAGTAAGGATTGAACGCACTGCCGTGCTCCTCGCGACCATCGAGGCGGGTGAACCAGTCGAGATCGTTCGGACGCTTGAAATACACTTCCGAGCGCGCCACGGTGTGGAGCTTCGGATTGCTGCCGATCAGGCCGTCGGCCATGCTGTCGGTGAGGCGCAGACCATTGCTCGTGAGCGCGGTGTCCGGCGAACCCATCTCCGGATGATCCCCGGCCGTCGACGTATCGATCAGCGCCTCGGCACGATCGAGGTCGTGTTCGTCCTCGTCAAGGATCAGGCTGACGGTCAGTTGTGGCGCACCGAATCCGAATACCGTTTGCTCCTGGCCCGAGGTATCGATGTAACCGGGCAGCCCCGGGTAATTCTTGTTCACGCGGTTCGTCTGATCGCCGTAGAACGTGCCGATCGCGGTATCCGAGCGCGGCACGACCCCGGGTGGCACGACCCCGCCGGCCGGGCCGAGAATCACGCCCTGGGGCGGGAATGCGACGGGTGGTACACCGGGCAGGTTCCACACGGCCGTGCGGTTCGCCGCGCCGCCGTAGGCATCAAGCGGTACCCTGCCGCCGACGAGCGTGTTCGTCATCGTCGTGATTTTCTGGTTATTCGGCGTGGTCTTGCCCGCTTCCGTGAACGCGGCGCCGAACGGGGCGGAGGTCGGGAACGGGCTCGTAAAGGCGGGAAATACGGTGATATCAAACGGTCCGATCGAGACATCGATGCCGTCGAAAATCAGCTGTTCGTCACCGAGCGCAAAGCCCGCATCCCCGCCTACTTCGAGGCGGCCGACAACGGGCAGCCGCACCCACACGGCGAAATCCACGCTCGCGCCGAGGTAGGCGGCGAGCGAACTCGTATCCGCGCTCGACCAGTTCGCGACGCTGCCGGCTTCAAAACGGCCGGTTTTCGGGATCAGCAATCGCAACTCGCTCGCCCCTTCGCGCACCACCCCGATGCCAAAATAGAAATTCAGGTCGAATTCGACCCCGCCATCGACCCCGACGAAGCCGACGAGCGGCACATCGACCCCGAGGCAGATGCCGAGGTCATCACACAGGCTGATATCGAATTCGAGATCGAAATTGATGTTGCCGTCCTGCACCGACAGGAACGGGAGCGGGTCGATCAGCGGCTTCATGAAATCGAACGGTTTCAGCTCCCAGCTGCGGTTCTGGGTAAACGGATCGCCGGAATCGCGCACAATCGCGGCGAAGCGCTCGAAGCCTTCGACCGCGCCCTTGTCGCCGTTCTCGTAATCAGACGCCTGGACCCGGCGCGCCGGATGGTAGTACTGCACGAACTTGGAAAACTGGTTCTTGATTTCTTCCGGGGTGGAATCCGGCAGCACGGAGACGTCGTCGAAACGCCCGCCCGAGATCCGCGACAGCGCATTACCCGCCGAACCGTAGCTCGCGAAATGCGTCACGAGCGACATCCAGCCCCAGTTCGACACGCTCGTGCCCGGCGGCGCGTTCTTATCGAGCAATTCACTGATCAGGCCCGTCGACACGAACACGGTTGCCACGTGGTAACCCCACTGGGCCCAGCTGTAGACCGTATTGGAAATGTGCATGAACGTCGTGCCGACGTTGCCGAGCAGGCCGAGAAAGCGTTCGAGCGTACCGCCCGCCGTCTTGAACACACTCGCGACCCCGCCGACGATCGGCGGTACGACCTGGCCGATAATCGGTACCGGCTCCAGCGGTTTTACGTAGGCAGTGAAGAAATCGCCATAGGATTTAACGAGTTGCGCCCACGAGGCGAGCCCCATGAGCTGCCCGATCGCGACTTCGTTCGCCACCATGGCGCGGTTCAGATAGGCCGCGAAATTCAAATCGCGGGCCTCGGACAGGGAAATGCTGTACGCGATCGCATCGGCCGCGTTTTGCATTTCCATCTTGTCGGACGTGATACGCCCTTGTTTGTACAGAAAGTTTAACGATATCAGGAGGATACCGAGAAATAACAGGACAAAGACAGCGGACTGGCCGCGCTCGTGTGCACCGCCGTGGGCAGCACGGGACGACCGTGCTGCCCTGATTTGCGTAGCGCTAACGGCGTCCCGGGACGCTGCCACAACGGGGCGCGATCAAGCTGATTGCGACGCGGGCCTCAAACGCTTATTCGCCGTACGTTGCTTTACCGGCGTAATTCGACAGGCCGGCTGCCGCGGACTCGGCGACGGCCGAACCTGCTGCAGTGCCGGCGGAACTGACGGCCCCGGACCCGGAGGCGCCGGACAGTTCGGAGGCCATGCCGCCGACCTGGCTGCGCAGCGTGTCGCCGAAGAAACCGTAAGCCGCGATCGCCGCGATGGCGATTAGCGCAACGATGATGATGTATTCCGTCATGCCCTGGCCGAGTTGCCGAGTGAATCGTTTCATAGCGCTTCCTCTCAATGTGAGTAGTCTGTTCATCCAACGGATCGATCGATTAAGAAACGAACCCCCTCTGGCACAATGCCGGGAACTGTTCGCCTAACGCTTGTATTATGCGTCGTACTTGTCTGACCAACAAGAATTAACGGTAATATTCCCCGTCCCTCAATTGGGTCCGTACGGGTCGAAACCCGGCCGTCGGCTTGAATTTTGCGGACTCAGTCCCTACCTTTCGCGCCACCGAATTCATTTGGACAACTTTAGTTAACACTTGACCATGGCCCAAGACACCGCAAAAGAAACGCTCGGCTTCCAGTCCGAAGTCAACCAGCTCCTGAATCTCGTGATCAATTCGCTGTACAGCAATCGCGAGATTTTCCTGCGCGAGCTCGTCTCCAACGCGTCCGATGCCGCCGACAAGCTGCGTTTCGCCGCGCTGACTGACGACTCCCTGTACGACGGCGACAGCGAACTCGAAATCACGGTCGATTTCAGCGAAAAGCTGAAGACCGTGACGGTCCGGGACAACGGCATCGGGATGTCCCGCGATGAAGCGATTGAACATCTCGGTACGATCGCAAAATCCGGTACGAAAGAATTTTTCAGTCACCTAAGCGGTGATGCGCAAACCGACTCGCAACTCATCGGGCAGTTCGGGGTGGGTTTCTACGCCGCCTATATCGTCGCCGACAAAGTGGTCGTCACGTCCCGTCGCGCGGGTTTGTCCGAAGACGAGGGCGTACGCTGGGAATCCGATGGCAAGGGCGAATTCACGGTCGAGACCGTGAAACGCAAGAAGCGGGGCACGGAAGTCGTGCTGCATCTGAAGGACGATGCCACCGAATTCGCGAACGGGCATCGTCTGCGCAGCATCATCAAGCGCTATTCCGACCATATCGCCACGTCGATCAAGATGCCGAAAGAGGGCGATGACGCAACCGGCTTCGAGACCGTCAACAGCGCAACAGCCCTGTGGACCCGCAACAAGAAGGACATCACGGACGACGAGTACAAGGCGTTTTACAAGCATATTGCGCACGACTTCGAAGACCCGATGGACTGGGTGCACACAAAAGCCGAAGGCAAGCTCGATTACACGACGGTGTTTTTCGTGCCTTCGCGGCCGCCGTTCGATTTGTTCGACCGCGATGCGCGCCACGGCGTGAAACTCTACGTACAGCGCGTGTTCATCATGGACGATGCCGAGCAGTTGCTGCCGAACTACCTGCGTTTCATGCGCGGTATCGTTGACGCGAGTGATCTGCCGCTGAACGTCTCGCGCGAAATTCTCCAGCACAACAAGGCGATCGATTCGATCCGCGCGGCGTCGACGAAAAAAATTCTTGGCCTGTTCGAGCAGATTGCAAAACGTGAGGATTACGCGAATTTCTGGCAAAACTTCGGCCGCGTACTGAAAGAAGGTGTGGTCGAAGACGCCGCGAACCAGCAGCAGATCGCGAAGCTCCTGCGTTTTACGAGTACGCAAAGCACCGGCGACGTCGCCGATGTATCACTCGAGGACTACGTATCGCGCATGGTCGAAGGACAGGAGGCGATTTACTTCCTGACCGCGGAGACGCTCGCGACCGCGCGCCACAGTCCGCATCTCGAAATTTTCAACGACCGCAACATCGAAGTCCTGTTGCTGTGCGATCCGGTGGACGAATGGGTCACGACGCATTTGAACGAGTTCGACGGCAAGCCACTGAAATCGATCCTGCACGGAGAACTGAACCTGCCCGGTGACGACAAGGACGCGGAGGAAGGTGACGACGCGGAAAAAGCGACGGACAACGCCGCGGTGATCGAGAAAATCAAAACGGCGCTCGGCGACTCGGTGAAAGATGTGCGCGCAACGGCCCGGTTGACGTCATCGCCGGCGTGCCTGGTCTCGGACGATAACGATATGAGTGCGAACCTCGAGCGGATCCTCAAAGCATCCGGTCAGAGCTTGCCGGAAGCGAAGCGGATCCTCGAAGTCAATCCGAAGCATCCGCTCGTGCAGCGCCTCGAGCGTGAAACGGATGAACAAAAGCTCGGTAACTGGGCGGCGATGCTGTTCGAGCAGGCGCTGCTCGCCGAGGGCGGGCGACTCGACGACCCGGCGGCGTTCGTCAAACGCATGAACGACATGCTGCTCGAAATGAGTGCCGGGTAAGCGCACGCTGCCGCGACGCGGACGCGGATCCCCGCAACGGTACCCCGGTGGCCGTAGCCGTCGCGGGCATTTGCTGCAGGGTTTCGCCCGATGAGTCGCGTCCCGGTGGTAGCGACGCGCGTCATGCTCGTGCTGTTCGCGCTGTCCGGTTTTGCCGGGATCATTTATGAGTCGATCTGGTCGCATTACCTGAAACTGTTTCTCGGGCATGCGGCTTACGCGCAAACGCTCGTTCTCGTTATGTTCATGGGCGGAATGGCGTTTGGCGCGTGGCTCGCATCGCGGTTCGATGCCCGGGTCTACGACCTGCTGAAAATCTATATTGCCGTCGAGATCCTGATCGGAATCGCGGGTTTCGTGTTCCACGACGTGTACCTCGGCGTAACGCAGTTCGCCTATTCGACCCTGTTCCCGGGGCTCGATGGCACGGCCGCCGCGGAGACCGCGAAGACCCTGCTCGGCGCAGCGCTGATCCTGCCGCAGTCGCTGCTGCTCGGTATGACCTTCCCGCTGATGACGGTTGGCCTGTTGCAGCGCGTGCCGGCCGGGGCGGGGCGCACGATCGCGTCGCTGTACTTCGTGAACAGCCTCGGCGCGGCGATCGGGATCCTCGTCAGCGGGTTCGTCCTGCTCGCCCGGGTTGGCCTCCCGGGGACGATCCGGGTGGCCGCTACGCTGAATTTTGCCGTTGCGCTCGGGCTCGCCGGTGTGTTGTTCGCGCGCGGTCTCCCGTTACGGTCACGCGTGAAAGCGCCGGAGGCGCCTGCCGCCGCGGTTCGCTCCGGCTTCGGCGCGGTCATGCTCATCGTTGCGCTCGGTACGGGAGCGGCGTCATTTATCTACGAGGTCGTCTGGTTGCGTCTGCTCGCGATGGTCCTCGGCGCGAGTACGCACTCATTCGAACTGATGCTCAGCGCGTTCATCCTCGGCCTTGCGCTCGGCAGTGCCTGGATCCGGCGCTACATCGGTTCGATCAGACATCCACTGGCGGTGCTCGGATTTATCCAGCTCGCAATGGGCACGCTCGCGCTCGCGACGGTTATGTTCTACGACGCGAGTTTTTCGCTGATGGCCGCGGCGATGCTGACACTCGCGAAAACCCAGTCCGGCTATGTCGCGTTTACGCTCACGAGTCACGCGATTGCCCTGTTGATCATGCTTCCGGTAACGATTTGTGCCGGCATGACGCTGCCTCTGATCACGCACGCGCTGATTTCGGCGCGGTACGGCGAGCGCAGTGTTGGTCGGGTCTACGCGAGTAATACCGTCGGCGCGATCATCGGTGTGATCGTGGCCGTGCATGTGTTGATTCCCGCGCTCAATCTCGAACGCGCGCTGTATGCCGGCGCGGCCATCGACCTCGTCATCGGCGCCGTGCTGCTCGCGCGCTGGTTGCCGCGTACCGAACGCGGGGTTCTCGCGCCGCTCGCGGTCGCCGTGGTCGGACTGTTCGTGTTTTCCGTGATGTTCGTCGACGTTGATCCGCGCAAGATGGCGGCGGGTGTCTACCGTAGCGGTGTTGCCGAAATCGGGCCGGAGGCCACGGTGACGTTGCGTCGTGACGGCAAGACGTCAGCCGTGACGGTGATGCACATTAACGAAACCCTGCGCGTGCTGTCGACGAACGGCAAGCCGGATGCGAGCATTGAATTCGATCCCGAAAAGGCGCCGTCGCGCGATGAAACGACGCAAATCCTTACCGGTCTGCTGCCGTTGATCGCCCATCCGGAGGCCCGAACCGTTGCGATGATCGGCATCGGTTCGGGACAGAGTACGCATGCCATCCTCGCGAGCCCGCACATCGAACGCGTTGACACGATTGAAATCGAAGCGGCGATGGTCACCGGTGCCCGCCGTTTCCTGCCCGCCGTGGCGCGTGCTTTCGATGATCCCCGCAGTCGAATCGTGATCAACGACGCACGCACGGTGCTCACGAGCGGTCACCACGAATACGATGTGATCGTCTCCGAGCCGTCGAACCCCTGGGTCAGCGGGGTGGCGGGTTTATTCTCAACGGAGTTCTATCATCTCGTCGCCCGTCACCTCGCCGAAGGCGGCGTTTTCGCACAATGGATGCAGACCTACGAAATCGACGCAGCGCTCGTTGCGAGCGTCTTCAAGGCGCTGGGATCCGTATTCGGCGAGTTCGTGGTCTATGATACCGGCTCCGGTAACATGCTGATTATCGCAGCGCCGGAGAGCCTGTCCGCGGATCGCGGCGAGGCGCTGTTTGACATGCCTGCCGCACGTGCACTGCTCAGACGGATCGACATCGCCAGTGACAGCGATTTGCTCGCGCGGCGTGTCGGCAATGAACGAGTACTGATGCCTTTGATGAACAGTTTCCCTCTGCCCGCGAACTCGGATTTCTACCCCTATCTCGACCTTGGCAGTGCCGCCGCCCGCTATCGGGGTGCGCGTGCTTCCGCGCTGCTGCGCGTTACGTCCGCGAGTGTGCCGCTGCGCGACGTGTTCGGAGGTCACGTGGAACGGATCGGTGAACTCACGATGCCGGTCGCGGCACGAACGGCGTCGACAACGGATCTGTTGACCGCGGTGAACGTGTACGCCTGGTTCATCGACGGCGACGCAGACGCCGCCGCGCGCCTGCCGGATGACGTGCGCCGCCTCGGTGCGGCGCTGTTGGCGCGTGTAACCGGGTGTGGCACCGCGCTGCCGCGGCAGCGCGATCTGCTCGAATTTGCGCGACGCGTGTTTCCGCAGCTGGATGCGGCGCGCCGGGATCGGCTCGCGACGATGCTTGGCGGGCACGGTGCGTGCGATGCGTCCGATCCGGCCCTGCGCTTCGTGCGGGCACTTGCCGTCGGCGATGCTGCCGCGGTGCGCGACAATGCCGCCGCTTTGCGCGAGACGTTCGCCGGCGACTCCGGGCTGTCCGCTTACCTGCTCGAGGCGACCCTGTTTGCAAACCTGCTCGAGGCGCGGCCCGAGGCGAACCTCGCACTCTGGCGCGACGTGGCGCCGGCGCACCGCGAGGGGCTGCTGCAACGTCTGCCGTTGCGTCTGCTGCTGGCGCATTCGGGCTGGCAGGGCGAGTAATGTCGACACCGCCGACAACGCCGAGCGCCCGCAGCCTCGTACTGGACGCCGAGCAGCGGTTCGTCGACGCCGGACTCGTTTTTGGCCACGGCACGGACAATGCGCGCGACGAAGCGGTATTTCTCGTCTTCGACACACTGGGTCTTGCGTTCGACTGCGCGCCCGAGATGCTTGATGAAAGTCTCGACCCGGCGGCCGTTGCGCGGGTCGCCGACGTGATCACGCAACGCATAGAAACGCGGCGTCCGGCCGCCTATATCACGGGCCGTATGTGGTTTGCCGGGCATGAATTCGTCGTCGATGAGCGTGTACTGATTCCGCGTTCGCCGTTGGCCGAACTGATCCGCGCTGAATTCGCGCCGTGGCTCGAGCCGGCCGGGCTGCGCCAGATCATCGAAATCGGGACGGGCAGCGGTTGTATCGCGATCGCCTGCGCGCTCGCACTGCCACATGCCCATGTCACCGCCACGGATATCTCGCCGGCCGCGCTCGCGGTTGCACGGGAAAACGCGGCCGCGCACGCGCTCGGCGACGACCGCGTGCGCTTCGAACTTGTCGATCTGTTTCCGTCGACTCCCGCGCAGTGCGACCTGATCATCACGAATCCGCCGTATGTCCCGCGCGCCACCGTCGACGCGCTGCCGCCCGAATACGCGCATGAACCGCGCCTCGCACTCGATGCCGGTGACGACGGTCTCGACTGCGTGCGCCGCATTTGCGCCGGTGCGCGCGCGCACCTCGCTGACGGGGGCGCGCTCATAGTCGATGTCGGTGAAATGGCCGGCGACATCGATCGCGCACTGCCATGGGTGAATTTCACCTGGGTCGAACTCGAGCACGGCGGCGAAGGTATCGGCATCGCCTGCAAATCGGATATCGGCACGCCGCCGTAGTCGGGCCGCGCACACCGGCGGCGGTCGACAGGCGGGCGGGACGTTCCTGACGAGCCGTCTGTATTACAATGCCGCGATGTCTGGTAATACTTTCGGAACACTGTTCACGCTGACGACCTGTGGCGAGAGTCACGGTTACGGCTATCTTGGAATTGTCGATGGCTGCCCGCCCGGTATCGAACTCGACGAAGCGGATCTGCAGCGCGACCTCGACCGCCGCAAGCCGGGGCAGAGTCGCCACACGACGCAACGTCGTGAAGACGATCGGGTCCGCATCGTGGCCGGCGTTTTCGAAGGCAGAACGACCGGTACGCCAATCGGTCTCGTGATCGAAAACGGCGATCAGAAATCGAAGGATTATTCGAATATCGCGGACAAGTATCGTCCCGGTCACGCGGATTACACCTATATACAGAAATACGGCGTGCGCGATTACCGTGGTGGCGGTCGCTCGTCCGCGCGGGAAACGTGCATGCGTGTCGCCGCCGCCGGGATCGCGAAGAAATATCTCGCCACGACGTACGGAATCCGGATCCGGGGCTACCTCGCGCAACTCGGAGAGCTCGAGATCGGGTTCGGTCAATGGGACGGCGTGGACGATAATCCGTTCTTCTGCTCGGTGCCGTCCCGCGTGGCGGACCTCGAAGCCTATATGGATCGCCTGCGCAAGTCCGGCGATTCGATCGGCGCCCGGGTTAACGTCGTCGCAAGCGGCGTGCCGCCCGGACTCGGTGAACCGATCTTCGATCGGCTCGATGCGGACATCGCGAAGGCGATGATGAGCATCAACGCGGTCAAGGGCGTCGAAATCGGCGACGGTTTCGCGGTGATTACGCAGCACGGCACGGAGCATCGCGATGAACTGACCCCGGAGGGTTTCGTCGGCAATTCGGCCGGCGGAATACTCGGCGGGATCAGCAGCGGCCAGGATATTACCGTGAGCATCGCCCTGAAACCGACTTCGAGCATCCGGATTTCCGGCAACACGATCGATCGCGCAGGCCGCGCCACGGACATCGCGACCCTCGGGCGCCACGATCCCTGTGTCGGGATCCGGGCGACGCCAATAGCCGAAGCGATGCTCGCGCTCGTACTGATGGATCACACGCTGCGCCAACGCGGACAGAACGGTGGCGTTGCGATCCCGACGGTGCCGATTCCGCCGCGTCGCGGCGGCGACTGATGCAATTGATGTCGGGACGTGGCGCGACACCGGGCGACGCGGCGGGCGCGCTCGAAGCGTTTACCGAACAAATCACCCGCGCGCGCGAAACCGCCGGTGCGCTGAACATCGTCGGCGGTGGCACGAAATCGTTTTACGGCCGTCCGGGCGTCGGCGAGCCACTCGCGACCGGGCACTTCCACGGCATCGTCGAATACGAACCGGCCGAACTCGTCGTCACGGTTCTCGCCGGCACGCGCCTCGACGCACTGGCAACCGCACTCGCGAACGAACGGCAGATGCTCGCATTCGAACCGCCGTCGTTTGGCGCCGCGAGCACCGTCGGTGGCGTGGTTGCCGCCGGTTTGTCGGGTCCGCGACGACCGTATGCGGGCGCCGTACGCGACTCCGTGCTCGGGGTGGAGATAATGACGGCTGATGCCGAGGTGTTGCGCTTCGGCGGACAGGTCATGAAGAACGTCGCCGGCTACGATGTGTCGCGCCTCATGGCGGGTTCGCTCGGGACGCTCGGACTGCTGCTTGCGCTGTCGCTGAAAGTTCTGCCGCTGCCGGAGTACGAGCGCACCCTCGTGTGGCAGCGACGTGCCGGGGAAGCACGCCGATTGATGCTCGATATCGCCCGCAAGCCATGGCCGGTCAGTGCCATGGCCTACGCCGCGGGGACGCTGCGAGTGCGTTTATCGGGCAGCGCCGACGGGGTCGAGGAGGCCGCCGCCGCGCTCTGCGCGGATGCCAGCGAGGACGGCAGCTTCTGGGGTGAACTGAACGCGCAGCGACTCGATTTCTTCGATGACCCGGCGCCGTTGTGGCGTTTGTCCGTGCCGCCGGCCGCGGAACGTATCGACCTGCCCGGCGCCTGGCTGTGTGACTGGGGCGGTGCGTTGCGCTGGCTGAAAACCACTGAACCGGCGTCGGTCGTTCGGGCGCATGCGCAGGCCGCGGGCGGACACGCCAGCCTGTTTCGCGGTCACGACGATATGCCGTTTACCCCGCTCGACCAAGTGAATTCGACGATCCACCGGCGCCTGAAGGCGGCATTCGATCCGCACCGGATATTCAACCCCGGGCGTTTGTACGCCGATTTGTGATGCCGGTTTCGCCGCGAATCAACCCGCCCCGCAAGCGCACGCCGGCACGCGGTCGGCCGCGTTCGCGGCAGGAGAACTGAATGCGCGCGAAATTTTCCGATGCGGTCCTCGAGTCGGCGCACGGGCGCGAAATGACGTCGATACTGCGCGCCTGCGTACACTGCGGATTTTGCAATGCGACTTGTCCGACCTACCAACTCACCGGTGATGAACTCGACGGGCCACGGGGGCGCATCTATCTGATCAAGTCGATGCTCGAGGAGTCCGAGGTTGGCGTGGCAACGCAAACCCACCTCGACCGGTGTCTCACGTGCCGTGCATGCGAGACGACGTGTCCGTCCGGCGTGCAGTACAGTCGCCTGCTCGATGCCGCGCGTCCACTCGTCGATGCGAAAGTTCCGCGCAAGCCCGGCGACCGGCTGCAGCGCTGGCTGCTGCGCAGGATAGTGCCGTACCCGGCGCGATTTCGCTGGCTCGCGGCTGCCGGGCGTCTCGTCAAGTCGCTCGCACCGCGCGCACTGGCGGAACTGGTACCGGCGCGCCCGCACGGGTTTCGCGTCGCCACGGTGCGTAAGCATGCGCGTCGTATGCTCCTGCTGGAAGGTTGCGTGCAGTCGGCCGTGTCGCCGGCGATCAACGAAGCCGCGCGCGAAATTTTCGACGAACTCGGCATCGCTCTCGTGACCCCGCCCGCCGGCGGCTGCTGTGGCGCGGTTGCCTACCACCTCGGTGCGGCGGACGAGGCGCGCACGTTTGCCCGGCGCAATATCGATGCCTGGACCGCAGCGCTCGATAACGGCGCCGAGGCCGTGCTCGCGACGTCGAGCGGCTGTGCCGTCATGTTGCGCGAGTATGGTGAGCTGCTGCGCGACGATCCGATCTACGCCGAACGCGCGGCGCGGGTGGCCGCGCTCGTGTGCGATCCGGCAGCCGTGATCGATCCGGCGCAGCTGGCCGCGGCCTACCACGTGTCGGCCGCCACGCGCGTTGCGTTTCAGTCGCCGTGCACACTGCGCCATGGTTTGCGGGGGGCGGACGCGGTGGAGTCATTGCTCGTCGCGACCGGCTTTGAGCTGACGGACGTGCCGGATCCGCACTTGTGTTGCGGATCGGCAGGCAGTTATTCGCTGCTGCAGCCCGACCTTTCGGGGCGGTTGCTGGACAACAAGCTCGCGGCGCTCGAAAGCGGGGCGCCCGAGGTTTACGTCAGCGCGAACATCGGCTGTCTCATGCACCTGCAGCGGCGGGCCGAACGGCCCGTAAGGCACTGGCTGGAAATGATCAGGTCCCATCGAGTGGGGCCTGAACGGACGTCGGATTAAGCGCGCGGATCAGTACACTTTGAGGATGGCCGAGTCGCCTTCGCCGTCGAGATATTCATCGAATCCGTCGCCCGGCGGGTTGCCGTCGTAGATCTTGAATTCGCGCTGCTGGCGATACGCTTCACGCACGAAAGTATACGGGTCGAGCGCGGCCTGGTCGCGGATGTTCGTGGCTTCGAGCAGATTCGCGCGGGTGTTCACGGCGTTGACCACGTTCAGCGGAATGTTCACGACCGGGTTCAGGTAGGTCAGCGGATTCGTGAAGATCGCCGCCACGAACCCGGGAGCGTCGCGCACGGAACTCGGTCCGCCGAGCGGCAGGTTCAGGTACGCGCCTTCACCCGCACCCCAGACACCGAACGTCTGGCCGAGATCCTCGTCGTGCGCGACGAGGCCCATTTCGCGGGCCGGATCAAACAATCCACCGAGACCAAACGTGCTGTTCACGACGAAACGACCGGAGTCGCTGAGAAACTGCTTGCCCTTGCCCTGCAGCAGGTCGTTTGCGATGACGTTCAGATACCCGGCGTTGGCGAAGAAATTCGTGAAACCCGTGCGGACCGGTTTCGGGGTCACGTCGACATAGCCGCGTGCGACCGGTTGCAGCACATTGCGGTCAATCGCGTCGTTGAAGTTGTAGATCTTGCGGTTCGCCGATTCGTACGGGTCGCCGGGATCGCCGCCCGGGTTTGATGCGCACCCCGTGATCAGACTTAACAACAAAACGAGCGCAGCGATGTGCGCCATTGTTCCTTCATGCTGCATTTTGCTTGTCCCGATGAGTAAATTGAATCAGCGTTTGTTCTTGCTATGTTGTTATTTGGCCACGCCCGGAAGCGTTCGCGGGGCCCGCTAGCGCCCGCTCTCGCCGTAGCTCGCTACTTTACCATTTAATTGGGTAATGAGTGAGTTAAAACCCTCATTTTTAATAACGGCCGTGTAGTCCGCACGCTTGAGCGACAGGTCGGAAACGCCTTCGGCGATAACGTTAACAATTCGCCACAGCCCGTCGCTTTTGCGCAGCAGGTAATCGAGCGTGACCTTGTCGCCGTCAACCTTCACGAGTACGGTCTTGACGAGCATGTTGTCGCGTTTCGCCTCGCTCGACAGCGTCTCGAAACGCTCGCCACTGAAGCTGCTGAAATTCGAGGCATACGTGGCGGCGCTCAGGCGCGCGAACAGCGCGGTGAACTCGCTGCGCTGTGTCGCGTCCAGCTCGTTCCAGGCGCGCCCCGTGACAATGCGTGAAATGGTCTCGAAATCGAAACTCCGGTTGAGCACCGGCGCGATCGTGTCGACCCGTCCGCTGTAGCCGAGCGTGTCGGCGTCCTGCATGATCTTCAGCAACGTCGCGTGCAGCGATTCGACGACTGCTGCCGCCGGTGTCTCATCCGCCGCTGCGAACGATTGCGTTGCGAGAAAAAAGATCAGCGCGAAGGCTGCCGCGTTCACTGTCTTCATATCAGATCATTCCTGTGTCGTCCGTGTGTCTTTGATCGAGCCCACGGGCGGAGTTTAGTTCATGGCATTGTTGCGCCGTGGGCCCCGTCAGCCGCTCATGCGGTTCCGTAGGAGCGGTTTTTCCAGCGCGAGCGTTCACCACGCGTGTAGCGCACGGCCGAGGTCCAGGTCATCGCGAGAAACAGCGTGGCCGCCAGCGGCAACGTTGCGATCCAACCGGGGCCGAGCCCGTAGAACCGTATTGTCGGCGCGTACGAGGCGAACATTGCCGCCAGCGCGATCACGGCGAGCACAACGGCGGCGGGCACGCCGCTGAACAACGCCACGATCGGCACGATGTAGCCGAGCACGAGCAGCACGGTGCACACGGCAAGCCAGATCGGCGAGTAATGCAATTGGGTGTATGCGGTGCGCGCGACCATATTCCAGATATTGGCCAGCGTGCCGTACGGGCGCAAGGCGCGCGCGTCGTTCGACAGACCGATCCAGATCCGCCCGGGCCGCTGCTTGATCTTCTTCGCCAGCGTACAGTCGTCGATGATCGCTTCGCGCAGGCTGTCGAAACCGCCGATTTCGGCGAGCGCCGTCCGGCGCAGGAGCACGCACCCGCCGGCCCCGGCGGCGACGAACGAACGCTCGCTGTTCGCCAGTGCGAACGGGTAGATCAGCTTGAAGAAATACACGAACGGTGGCAGCAGCAGGCGCTCCCAGAAATTACGCATGTGCAGGTTCGCCATGATGGAAATCATGTCGAGTTGTTCGAGTTCGAGGCGTTTGAGCAAACTCCCCACGACCCCGGGTTCGAGGCCGATGTCCGCGTCGAGCAGCAGCACGTAGGGCGACTCGCAATGCTGCAGCCCCTGGCGCAAGGCCCACAACTTGCCGCTCCATCCGGGTTCCGGGCCGCTGCCGGACAGTACCGTCAGATTGTCGATGCCGGTACCGCGGGCAATATCGCCGGTTCCGTCGCTGCTTTGATCGTCGATCACGATCACCCGACTGAAGCGCCCCTGACGGGCGAGCCGGGCAAGCGTTTCGCCGATACAGCACGCCTCATCGCGCGCGGGGATGAGTACGCTGATGCTGTCGAGATCCGGTGCGGTGTCCGGATCGATGACGAGGCGCTCGCGCGTGCTCCAGGGGCGCCACGGCAACAGCAGCAAGCCTGCCCACATACACGCCGCGCCTGCAGCGAGCCATGTGATCACACCGGAACCGCCGTCAGTCGTGGCACGGTAAGGCGTCGTCGGTAGCGGTCAGGCGACCTGTTTTTCGTTCGAGGATTTTTCGACGTCGGTGCTCGCCACGAGCAGCGGCTTCGCCGGCACCGCTTCGTCGTCGTAGTGAAACGGCACTTCCGGTGCCATCTCGCCATCCGTGCGCGGGCCGCGCAGGAACACCGACAGGGCTTTCCACGGCCGCGCCACGGTATCGTTTACCGCCGTCGCTTCGTAGCCGCTGTGTACCATGCAATCGGCACACTTCGGGTTGACGCCGGTACCGTACTTGTCCCATTCCGTCGCTTCGAGCAATTCGCTGAACGTCTTCGCATAGCCTTCGCCAACGAGCAGATAGCACGGTTTTTGCCACCCGAAGACATTGCGCGTCGGGTTGCCCCACGGCGTGCAGTGGTAGGTCTGGTTACCGGCGAGGAAGTCGAGGTACAGCGACGACTGGTTGAAGCGCCATTTGCGGCCGCGGCCAAGCTTGAAGATATCGCGGAACAACTGACGGCTGCCCTTGCGTTTGAGAAAAACGTCCTGCCGCGGTGCGCGTTCGTAATTGTAGCCGGGAGAAATCGTTACGCCCTCGACACCGAGCGCCATCATTGTGTCCATGAATTCCGCGACTTCTTCCGGCGATTCTCCCTGGAACAGGGTGCAATTGACGGTGACCCGGAATCCCCGCGCGAGCGCCTTTTTGATCACGGCGGTGCATTTCTCGTACACGCCCTGGCGGCACACCGAGGCGTCATGACGATCCCGGTTACCGTCGAGGTGAATCGAGAACGTGAGGTACGGGGACGGGCTGTAGTCGTCCATGCGGCGGTCGAGCAGCAGCGCATTCGTGCACAGGTAGACGAATTTCTTGCGCGCGATGTAGCCCTCGACTATCTGCGGCATCTCCTTGTGGATCAGCGGCTCACCGCCGGCAATCGACACGATGGGGGCGCCGCATTCATCCACCGCGCCAAGCGCGTCTTCGACACTGAGGCGTTTGTCGAGGATATTTTCGGGATAGTCGATCTTGCCGCAACCCGAGCAGGCGAGATTGCAGCGGAACAGCGGTTCGAGCATGAGCACAAGCGGGTAGCGTTTTACACCTTTGAGCTTCTGACTGAGTATGTAACGACCTACGCGGTATTGCTGAATCAGCGGTACGCCCATGATGTGCCTCTGGAAGATGTTGGTTTAGCGACTGATTGTGCCGGTTTGATCGTCTTGCGACTGCCAGCCGAATGGGGCGCTAAGATACTGTAATGATTCTGTAAAGTACAGGCTTTGCGGTGCACCATCCGGGATTCCCCGGTGATTCGCGCTAAGGAATTTCGCCGCTGTGTACGCTAAAACGATAGCGCCATTTTCGGCGTGCAACCCGGGGCCAGGGTGCCCGCGTCGCTTACCCGGATCGCTGACGGGCCGTTTGCTAGCGGTTGCTGCGCGAATCAAGGATAATGCCGCCGCTCGGTGCTTCCCCCTTTTGATGCCTTTATATTTACGCGACCATGACCCGTAAAACGAACTATCCATTGCTTGATAACCTGAACTCGCCGGAAGATTTGCGGCAACTGCCGGAATCGTCACTGGAGCAGGTCGCGCGTGAATTGCGTCAATTCCTGCTCGCTTCGGTCAGTCAAAGCGGTGGCCACTTCGCTGCCGGGCTCGGCACCGTCGAACTGACCGTCGCGCTGCATTACCTCTACAACACGCCCGAGGATCGGATTGTCTGGGACGTAGGTCACCAGGCCTACCCGCACAAGATCCTGACGGGACGCCGGGACCGGATCCACACGGTACGCCAGAAAGGCGGCGTGGCGCCGTTCCCGAAGCGCGACGAGAGCGCCTACGACACGTTCGGGGTCGGCCACTCGAGTACGTCGATCAGTGCCGCGCTCGGTATGGCACTCGCGGCGAAGACCACGGGCACGGGGCGCCGCGCGGTCGCCGTGATCGGCGACGGCGGGCTGACCGCCGGGATGGCGTTCGAGGCGCTGAACCATGCGGGCGACTGCGGCGTCGACATGCTCGTCATCCTGAACGACAACAACATGTCGATTTCACCGAATGTCGGCGCGTTGTCAAACCGGTTCGCGCAATTGCTGTCCGGGAAGATTTACAAGACCGTGCGCGAAGGCAGCAAGAAAGTACTGTCGCAGGTGCCGAACGCGTGGGAACTCGCGCGTCGCGCGGAAGAGCACGTCAAGGGACTCATCGTCCCCGGGACCCTGTTCGAAGAGTTCGGGTTCAACTACATCGGACCGATCGACGGTCACGATTTGCCAACCGTCCTGGCGACCTTGCGCAACATCCAGGAACTCGACGGACCTCAATTCCTGCATATCATCACGAAGAAAGGCAAAGGTTACGCCCCGGCAGAAGAGGACCCGGTGAAATATCACGGCGTCACCCCGTTCGATCCGAGCGTGGGCATTGTGTCGAGCCCGTCGGCGGCGCCGTCGAAACCGAGTTACAGCAAAATTTTCGGCGACTGGCTGTGCGATATGGCCGCGCTCGACAAACGCCTCGTCGCGATCACGCCGGCGATGCGCGAAGGGTCCGGACTCGTGCGTTTCGAGGAGGAATTCCCCGATCGCTACTACGATGTTGCGATTGCCGAGCAACACGCCGTGACGGTTGCCGCCGGCATGGCGTGCGACGGGTTGAAGCCCGTGGTTGCGATCTACTCGACGTTCCTGCAGCGCGGCTATGATCAACTCGTGCATGACGTCGCGCTGCAAAACCTGCCCGTCCTGTTTGCGCTCGACCGGGCCGGGGTTGTCGGCGCGGACGGACCGACGCACAACGGTAGCTACGACAACAGCTTTCTGCGGTGTCTGCCGAACATCGTACTGATGGCGCCGGCGGACGAGAACGAGTGCCGGCAGATGCTTTATACCGGCTTCATGCACGACGGCCCGTCCGCGGTGCGCTATCCGCGCGGCGGCGGACCCGGTGTGGAACTCGAAGCGAAAATGACGGCGCTGCCGCTCGGCAAGGCCGAAGTACGACGCCGCGGCCGCGGCATCGCGATACTCGCGTTCGGCACGATGGTCGCGCCCGCCACGGTCGTCGCCGAGAAACTCGATGCAAGCGTTGTGAACATGCGCTTCGTCAAACCGCTCGATGAGGACATCATCGTCGAGATGGCGCACGCGCACGACGTCATCGTGACTATCGATGAGAACGTCACGGCGGGCGGGGCCGGCAGTGCGGTCAACGAGGTCCTGGCCGCGCACGGAATTCCCAAGCTCATATTGAATCTCGGCCTGCCTGATCGTTTACTGCAGCACGGATCGCGTGACGATATGCTGGCCGAAGGCGGTCTCGATATTGCGCACATCGAAACGTCGATCGCGGCGTTTCTCGACAAGGTGCACGGCGCGCACAGCACCGCTCAAAGCGCTTAGCGCGGGGCGGCCGCCGCCCGCGCGGGCTGTTCAGCCAGTGAGCGCGGCCGTGAGCGCCTGTTGCAGGCGGCCGATGTCGGCGCTGCTGATCTCGCCCATCATCGAAATCCTGAAAATCGACTGCGCGTAGCTGCCCTGGCCCGCGTAGATAATGAACCCCGCCGCCTTCAGGGCATCGTGCAGCGTCGTATAGTCCGTGCCTTGCGGTAACTTGTAGGCATGCAACACGCAGGAACACTCGGCGGCATCGAGCAGCGGTTCGATACCGAGCGACACGAGGGTATCGCGGATCGTCGCCATGCGTGATTCATAAAGCGCCCGTCGCGCCGCGACCCCGCCGGATTCCGCAAGCTCATCGAGCGCTTCGTCGAGCGCATAGAACGTCTGTATCGACTGCGTGAACGGGGTGCCGGCACTGTCCTGGGCGCTGACATAGGCACCGAGGTCGAGGTACAGATTGCGCGGGTGTGCCGCGGCGAGCGCATCGCGCGACGTGATGACGAAGCACGTTCCCGGGACCCCGTGCAGGCATTTGTTCGCGGTGGCCGCGCAAGCCGCGATCGGCACGCTCGTAAACGGGATCGCTTCGGCCGCGAAACTGCTGACCGCGTCGAGCAACACCGCGACGTCGTGTTGCCGGCAGATCTCCCCGAGCGGCCCGAGATCGTTCAGGCGGCCGGTGGTCGTTTCGTGGTGGACCACGGCAATATGCGAGATGTCGCCGTCGGCGGCGAGGGCGGCGGCCACGGCCGCGTAATCGATCGGAGCCTGCCACGCCTGCGTCACGCTCGTCGCCGGGATCCCATAGCGCTCCGCGATGCGGCGCATTCTTTCGCCGTAAACACCGTTCTCGACGATCAACAGCTTGCCATCGCGCGGCACGAGGCTCGTGATCATGGATTCAACCGCGGCCGTACCCGAACCCGTGATCAGCGCGCTGGCCCAGTCGGATGCCGGGAGGTCGTAGGTCGCGAGCAACTTCTCGCGAATGCCGCTTTGCAGGCTTGAGAATTCCGGTTCGCGATGACACAGGTCGTCGCGCAGCATCGCGTTGCGGACGCGCGCGCTAAGGGTTACCGGACCGGGGTTGAGCAGGATCGTTTTCATTGATGGATTTGCTCCTGCAGCCGCTCGAGTACCGCGGCCGGAGTGATTGCGGGACGTGGCAGATCATCGATCGTGCCGGTGGTGATTTTCATATGCACGAAACGCGGGCCGTTGCCGCGGGGTTGCGCGAGAAACGCGCTCAGGTCGTCAGGATGCGCGGCGCGCGCCGCCACCGCATAACCGCAAGCCCGGGCGATGCCGGCGAAATCGACCCCGGCCGAAACCGTTGCCTGCGCACCGGTTGAATCGTGCGCCTCGTTGTCGAGCAGCACATGCGACAGGTTGCCGCCGGCGTAAGCGCCGAGGGTCGCGAGGTTGCCCATGCGCATGAGGCCCGCGCCGTCGCCGTCGATGACGATGACATGCAAATCCGGACGTGCGAGCGCGAGCCCGAGACCCAGGCTCGAGGCACAACCCATCGAACCGACCATGTACAGCTGGTTCGCGCGATCAGCGGCCGCGTACAACTCGCGCCCGCTGAACCCGGTCGTCGCGATCACGACGGACCCGCGCTCGGGACTCGCGTCGATGATCCGTGCAAGCGCCTGCGCCCGGGTCGGTCGCGCCGCCGCCGCGCATTGTTCGATCGACGGTCCCGTGACTTGCGTCGCGCGCTCGCGTTCCGGTGGCGGCGGGTTCGACAGGGGATGCGGTGACACCGTGCCTTTGCGCATGACAAAGGCATAAGGTCGCCGTTCGCGCGTGAGGTAGGCCTGCGCGCGTTCGAGCGCCGGTCCGATATCCGCGGTGTCAGCCGGAAAGTATTCCCACGGTATTTCCATCGTATCGAACAGATCGCCGGTAATCCGGCCCATGAGTTCGTGCTGGGGTTCGTCCTTGAGCCCGGGTGCGCCACGATGCGTACAAATTACGAGCAGCGGGATGCGGAAGACGTACGCGAGCGAGGTCAACGGACTGACGGCGTTGCCGAGACCCGAGTTCTGCATCATCGCGACCCCCCCGCGGCCGCCGATCGCGGCGCCGCAGGCTGCCGCAACCGCATCACCTTCGTTCGCGGCGGAAACGTAGGTCAGCGCGGGATCGCCGATCACGTAGTTGATGAACGGGGTCAGAAACGAACACGGCACCCCCGCGTACCAGTCGAAGCCGGCCGCGCAAGCGCGGTCGACGAAATCTCGTGCTTCGATCATCGTGCTGTAAACCTGCTCAGGAATCCTGCTCCGCCGCGAAATCCCCGGCGCGCTCGAGATCGGTCAGTGAATTCACATCGAGCCAGTGGCCGTGGATATACCACACGCGCACATCGCGGCCGGCGTCGACCATGGCGTTGATCAACTCGGGCAGGCCGAGCTGAGCGAAATCGTCGCGTTCGGACAGCCGGTTTATCGCGTCCTCGAGCCACGCGCGTCCTTCGCCGGTCGCGCGGATCATGCCGATCCAGCGACCGCTGGGTTCGCCGTCCGCCCCGGGGTCGCGGCCTTCGACGATGCGCTTCAGACTCACGGCCTGGCCCCACATCGAGCGGTCGTCCGGTTCGCTGCAGTAGGCAAAATCCTGGGTGCCGTTGTGCAACAGTTCATCCGTCGCGGAATCGACAACGACGCTGAGGTCTGCGTCGCTCTCCATCAAATCGCGCAGGATGTAGCTGCGGAACAACAGATCACCGTACATGATGACCATGTCGTCGCTGAACCGATCCATTGCGCAGCGCAGGGAGCTGAGTTCACCGGTGTTTGCAAACGCCTCGTTTACGAGCAGGTTGATACCCTGGACGTCGATACTTTCCGCCTTGTAACCCGCAACGACCGTAATGTCGTCGATGCCGCGCTTTTTACATTTATCGACGAGACGGCGGAGCAGGGGAATGCCGGCGACCGGAATCATCGCTTTTGGCCGTTCGGCCGTGAGGCCTTCAAGGTCGCCGCCGCTCCCGCTGCCCGCGGCAAGGATGATCGCCTTCGTTTCGGCCTGGTAACTCGAGAAATAACGATCTTCGGCCGCCGCGAGTTCGTCCGCACCCTGCAGGCGAAACAGTTCGTCGACGCTTGCAATGCGGTCTTCGATTTCCGTCAGTGACTCCGTTTCGTAGATCACGGCCGCGGTTTTCTGCATTGCCTGAACGGCGCTGCGGATCAGGTGGTTCGCCCAGATCACGAGGCTGATCTCCGCCTTGCGGAACACTTCGACGGGGGTACTGTAATACTTCGTCGGCACGATGACGACGGGCGCGCGGTTCGCCCATTCCGCGGCAAATTCGACGATCTGATCGGGGCGCGAGAGTTTGCTGTGGATCAGAATCGCATCGGCGCCGGCCTGCCGGTACGCTTCGGCGCGACGCAGCGCCTCGCCAATATCCCAGCCCGCGATCAACGCCTCGACGCGCGCCACGATACAGAAATCGTCGTCGGACTGACTGTCCTTGCCGGCAGCTATTTTGCCGCAGAACTCGTCGGCGTCCGCGAGCGGCTGGCGTTCACCGCCGATGAAGCTGTTCGTTTTCGGAAAGACCTTGTCTTCGATACACACGCCGCCGATATTGCGCTGCTCGAGTTTGCGCACGAGCCGGCGCATGTTATTGAAATTGCCGTAACCCGTATCGCCATCGAGCAGGATCGGGATCGTCGTGGCATCGGACATGAACTCGAGCATATCGACGACCTGCGTCCAGCTCGCCTCGTTGTTGTCGCGGACGCCAAACTGCGCGGACAGGGCGAGTCCGCTGGCCCAGATGCCCCTGAAACCGGCTTCCTCCGCGATGCGCGCGCTGATGCCGTTGTGTGCCTCGAGGATGAATTCGAGCTGGTTCGAGCTAATCAGCGAACGCAGTGCGCGTGCTTTAGTCGGGGCGGTGGTATTCGTCATTGAATTCTCGGCAGGATCTGTTGGTTCGCGCGGGTTATATCTTCAGGAAAATCGATTTCGACCCAGGGGCGGCCCGTGACGTCGACGACGTCGAACGTCGCGCCCTGCACCAGTACGAGATCGCGAATGGCCTCTTCATACGGCTCGTTACGTCGTTGCGCACCGACAAACGCGTCGGCAATGTCTGCCAGCGCCGTCGCGGTCGCGGCCGTCAGCGAGAAAAACCCGACGGATTCACCGGCATCGTCATAACTGAGATCCGGCGCGAGTTGTTTGCGAAATTCGACCACGCGACCGCGCTCGAGGCAGATTTTCACGGGTTCGTCGCCCGGTTCGAAATCGCGGTCGCACAGAAAGCGGTTATGCACCGGGACGTGGGCGAGCAAGCGCAGGAGTTCGGGGTCGTAGAGGACGTCGGCATCCATCAACAGGATATCTTCGCCGGCCCGCAAAGCGTCGCGCATCGTCCACAGGCTGACGACGCTGCCTTCGCGGAAGGCGGGGTTCATGACGGTCGTGACCCGTGCCTGCGTATGACCCGTCACCGCTTGCTCGAGCAGTTCGTGGCGATAACCGGTGCACAGCGCCACGTCTTCGATCCCGGCGGCGACGAGATTTCGCAGGTGACGTTCGAGCAACGTGATGCCGCCGAACTCGAGCAGGCATTTCGGCCGGTCGCCGTGGGCGCCGAGGCGTGCGCCAACGCCGGCGGCGAGAATTATCGCGCGCATGGGCGCGGCCCGCGGCGTGGTTCGTTCATGGTCCGGGGTTGCGGCGGTCGCGGCTGAACACCTGCCTGAAACCAAAATAGGCGATCGCGTCCTTCATGTTCGAGACGAAACGCAACACCGGGTTCATGTGGGTGCTCGTCAGGTACTCGAGCGTCAGCGCGACCCGACGCTCGTCGGCGGCGAGCGGCGTGATCCGGTGATACAGCTTGTCGCCGTTGAACATGACGAACATGCCGGGTTCGAGATTGACGCTCAGCGTCGAGGTCGCGACGGCGGGGTTCTTCGTGTGTAACTGGCATTCGAGGCGGCAACTCGGCGCGGCGACGAGGCCGAGCAGGATCGTGTAGCGCGCGCCGTCGTAGTACGAGGTGTCGTAGTGATAGCCGATGTGGTCGCCGGGTTCGGTGTAGTAGTACAGGGCATAGGTGTGCGGATCGCCCGGCGGGCAATAGTTCAGTTCGCGCCCGCACAGCGCGCTCATAAACGCCATCAGGGCTTCGGCCTGATACAGCTCGCCGTAGCGCGGCGCGGTGCGATCGAGGTCGAAACGGCTGACGCTGCCGCCTTTCTTGTGCTTCGGGATGAAGTTTCGATGCACAACGGGCTCGAGCGCGGGCAGGTCGCCGAGCAGGGCCTCGAGGGTTGCCGGCGGCAGGAAATCCGGCACCAGCACAAATTCGTCCTGGGCCACGAAATCGCGCTTTAACTGCTCGATATCGAGTGTCTTCAGGTGCTCTGCGAGCGCAGTGTTGAGGTCGGATTGCATCGGAACTGGATCGTCGGGGTCGAACGGCGGTTGCAGGGTACAGCGAGAGCCACGCGCAATCAATTACAAGGTGGAGGCGCCGATAAAGCTGTGAGAACATGCGCGGATCGATCCCGCCCCGAATACACAGGAATTCACTACCCGAGTAATGCGCTACGCCAAACTCCTCTTTCTCGTTATCGGCGTCGCGTTGCTCGTGTGGGTCGTCAAGCAGGCAAACATCGGTGAAATCTGGCGCCAGGTGCAGGCCATCAGCGTTGCGCAGATCGCCGGTGTGTTCGTGATCTACGCGTTGTATTTCGGCGCCGACGCGATCAGTTGGCAGGTTACGCTGGATTCCGTCGCGATGAACCTGCGCTGGGCGGGGCGTCTGTTCATCGTGCGTATGATCGGCGAGGCCTACAACAACATCACGCCGATGGCGTCGCTCGGCGGCGAACCGATCAAGGCCTGGTTGCTGAAAACGAACTACAACGTGCCCTTGAGCGACTCCGGCGCATCGCTGGTGCTGGCGAAAACCGCGAGCATGTTCTCGCTCGTCGTATTCGTCGGGATCGCACTTGTGCTAATCCTCGGGCACGACGATTTGTCCGCGAGTGACAAGACGATGGCGAGTGTCGGACTTGCCTGGCTCGTGTTCAACGTGATCGTGTTCTTCCTGATGCAGCATCTGAAATTATCTACGTTCACCGCGACCCGCCTCGGACGCACGCGGCTCGGAGAGCGGATGACGCATTTTATCGCGGGGCTGCAGAGCGTCGATGAGCAATTCGCGCGTTTCTACAAGCACCATCGCAGTCGCCTCGTGCTGTCGATGACCTATGCGATGGCGAACTGGCTGCTCGGGGTGGTCGAGCTGTATTACATCCTCGGGCTGATCGGACACCCGGTCGGCTGGTGGGACGCCTGGATCATCGAAGCGATGGTGCAGATGATCCGCACGGCGGCATTTTTCATCCCGGCCGGGATCGGGGCGCAGGAAGGGACGCTGATGATCGCCTGCAATGCGCTGGCCGGTTCGCCGAATATCGGCGTTGCCGCCGCGCTCGTGCGCCGCTTCAGGGAACTCGTGTGGATTGGAGTCAGCCTCGCGATTGCCGCGGCAATGCACGTGAGTCCGAAAGTCGTGCGCGAGCCGGTCGCGACGCAGGATGCCTGAGTGCGGGTGCCCTCAGGGGTGCGCGCGAAACCACGCGATCGCATCTTCGAGCGCTTCGCGTGCGGGACGCGCCGTGTAGCCGAGTTCGGCGATCGCACGCGCGGAATCAAAATACATCTTCTTTTTCGCCATGCGTAATCCGTCGACCGTCGCCTGTGGCTCGGGGCCGTGGGTCAGCCACGCCCAGGCCTCGCTGGCATAGGCGACGGGATAGATCAGCGGGCGCGGCAGGCGGACACGGGGCGGCGGTCGGCCGCAGATCGCGGCGATCATCGTCAGAATTTCGCGCAGGCTCAGGTCCTCTCCGCCGAGGATATAGCGGCGACCAATCTCGCCGCGGTCGAGGGCCAGCAGGTGACCCGCGGCGACGTCATCGACATGCACGATGTTCAGCCCGGTATCGACGTACGCCGGCAGGCGGCCGGCCTGCGCGTCGCGCACGACGCGACCGGTTGGGGTTGGCTTGATGTCGCGAGGACCGATCGGGGTCGACGGATTGACGATTACCGCCGGCAGATCGTGCGTTGTCACGAGTTCGTCGACGGCGCGTTCGGCGAGGTATTTCGAACGCTTGTAGTGCCCAATCATATCGGCGAGTGTCACCGGCGTCGTTTCACTCCCGCGTGTTCCGTCACCCGGATTGCCGAGCGTCGCGACGCTGCTCGTATAGACAACCCGGCTAATGTTCGCGTCGAGCGCGGCGTGCATGAGCGCGCGCGTGCCATCGACGTTCGTGCGGTACAACTCACGCGGATCGCGGGTCCATAAGCGGTAGTCAGCGGCGACGTGAAACAGCGTGTCACATCCGACGAGTGCCCGAGCGAGCGAGTCCGCGTCGTTCAGATCCCCCTCGCGAACGTCGGCGTCGAGTCCGGCGAGGTTGCGTCGATCGGCTCCGGGTCGCACGAGTACGGCGAGTTCGGTTCCGCGCGCGCCAAGCAGTCTCGCGACCGCACTGCCGACAAATCCGGTCGCGCCGGTGACGAGCGTCTTCACGTCAGCGAGCGCCGTCGGTGCCGGTGCCAATGAACTGCAAGGCAACGACAAGCAGGGCGATCGGCGCGCCGATCGCGGCGGCATATAAAAAACCGACTTCCTGATTGCTCAGCGTGACGAGCGGAATCAGGTACAGCACGTCTTCGGTTTCAAAGCCCGCGAAACTCGCCTGCCGGACCGCGGCTTTGCCATGGCGCGACTCGATCATGTGACGCAGTTGAAAAATACCGGCGACCGCGATGCCTGCGACAAGACCGTAAACCGCCGCGGCGTCGCCGATCGTCGCCGTCAATCCGAATCCGAGGCCCGTGAACAGGCCGACGGTCACGAGCGCGTCGCTGAACAGGTCGTAGCGATGGCCAAACACGCTCATTTTGCCGCTCATGCGCGCGAGTTCGCCGTCGGTGTGGTCGAGGAAGTTTGACAGCACGATGCACAGCGCGGCGAGGTTGAACTGCGAACCGGTCGCAAACAGCCACGCGCCCGCGAGACCGACGAGCAAACGCAGCGTCGTCAGCGCGTTCGGATGCAGACGTGTATCGACGAATGGCCGCACGAGCAGTGCCGCCGCGCGGGCATCCCAGGGTTTTGCGCTCATGCTGTTCGTACTGGTGAGAACTGCTTCAACAACGCGGGCAATACTAGCAAGGTGCACACGAGCGTCGCCACGATGCCGATCGTGAGCATGACGCCCATGCTCGCGGTGCCGGCATGGGACGATGTTGCGAGGTTGCCGAAACTGACCGTGGTGGTCAGGGCGCTGAACAGTACGGCACGGGCCGTACTCGTTTGCAGCAGATTACCGTTGTCCGGCAGCGCGGTCCGGTAGCGGTGGAGCATGTGCAAGGCACTGTCGACGCCGATACCGAGCAGCAACGGGAGCGCGATGATGTTCGCGAAATTGAACGGCAGCGAGAACACGACGGACGCTGCAGTCGTGAGCAGGCCGGCGAGGATCAGCGGGCTCAGCACGATGGCGACGTCCTTGAACGAACGCAGGATCAGCCACAACAAGCCCGTGATCACGACGAACGCGCAGGAGAACGCCTGGATAAACGCGAGCACGACGGCGTCACTCGCGCCGAGGTTGATGACCGGCGCACCCGTGATTCGATCGCCGAGCACCTCGCGCACGGATTCGACGAATCGTTTCATCGCGCGCGGATCATCCACCGGTTCGGCCGGGAAGATTTCGAGGCGGCGCGTGCCGGATTCCGTCACCCAGCGTTCGCGCAGCTCCGGCGGCAGGTCGGTGACGTCGAACGGCTCGGGTGCGAGGCTGTCGTTGAGTAGCGCGAGTCGGCCGTCGAAACTCATGAGCAGTTTTGCCTCGAGCGCCGCGAGCGCGACGGCCTGGGCGTCCGGACCCAGCGTCGCAAACCTGTCGCGCCACGCGATGAGCGCGGAGCGCAGGGCGGCAGCGGCGTCCATCGCGGCCTCGTCGTCGAGCGCGGCGAGCAGTTCGTCTATCGCCGTCAGGGTGGCGGCGGGGTCCGCGGCGGGTGTTGGCTGTGGCGACAGATCGGCGCCGAGGATGAGGGCGAGATCGTCGACGATGGCGAGCTTTTCGTCCTGCCGCGCGGGCACGAGGTCATCGAGACTGCGCACGGATTGCACGGTGTCGAGCGAACTCAGCGTGACGCTCGCGTCGGCGACTTCGGCGGCGGAATCGAACAGCGCGGATATCGACATCGGCGATTGCTGATCATCGGCGATCAGATCGCGATACGTCGTGACGGACTGCGCAGCCGGGTTGTTCAGGTTCACCGGGTCCGTGTCGAATTTCGCGCCCGGGATTGCCAGCGCGGTGAGTATCCACGTAACGGTCGCCACGCCCAGTACGGCGCGCGCGTGACGGCGCGGAAATGACGCGACTCGATCGGGCAGCGTAAACGTGCGTGTCGCGGGGCCGGGCGGCGGCATCACATGCAGCAGCGCGGGCAGCAGCGTGATACTGACGAGCAGACTGATGAACATGCCAACCCCGGCAATGAGGCCGAGCTCCGCAACCCCGCGATACGCCGTTGGCAGGAACGCAAAGAATCCCGTTGCGGTTGTCAGCGCACACAGGATCAACGATACGCCCACATGGCGGCTCGTACGGTTGATGGCGAAATCGGCGTTGTTGTGCCGGAGCATTTCGCGGTAGCGCAGGCAGATATGAATCGCGAAATCGACGCCGAGACCCACGTACAGCACCGCGAACGCGATCGAAATCATGTTCAGGGTGCCGACGGCGGCGACCGCGAAGCCCGCGGTAAAGACGAGGCCCACGATCAGCGTTACGAGCGTCGCGACGACGAGTACGATCGAGCGCAGGCCGATCAGCAGGCACACCAGCACCATCACGAGCGCGAGGGTACCCGCGTTCTGCGAACCGGTGATCACGCTGTCGAGTTCGTCGTAAGCGAGCGCCGCGGCGCCGGTCAGGCGGATGTTCACGCCGTGTTCGCGATCGAGCGCGAGCGCTGCGGCATGGGCTGCGACCGCCTTCATGGCCGGTTCCGCGGGCAGCAGGGCGGTGTAATCGAGGCGTGGTTGCAGCACGACGAATTCGCGATGCACGGCGGTGTCTTCGGCATCGCCCGTGAGCAGGGCTTGCCACGACAGCGGTATGTTGTTGCCGCGGTTCAGTTCGTCGATAGCGCTTGCGATCCGAGCCGTCGCCGGCACAATCGCCGCCGGTGTCGTCTCCGCCGTCATTGCGTCCCGGAGCAGCCCGAACAACACGGCGCTTGAGCGCTCGGCGCTGAGACGGGCAAGAAACGGTTGTGCTTCGCCGAGTTGATCGCTGAGCGCCTGAAGTTCGTTCGGTGCGAGATACAACAGCTGATTGCGCCGCAGAAACGGATCATCACGCGGGTAGAACACCTCGCCGACGATATCGTCCGCCGCGCGCAGCCGCTGCGTCAGCGCACCGGCGGCGTCGCGTGCCACATCGGCGGTTGCGCCGTCGATGACGACGACGATCGTATCGGCGAAGAACGGGAAGTCCCGTTTATAGGCGGTGTACGTCGCCCGCCACGGCAGCTTCTCCGACAGCATCGCACCGGTGTCGGTATTGATCGCAATATGGCTGATGGCATACCAGGCGACGAGCGCCGCGCCGACAAGGTAAGCGACAATAACCGGCCATGCCCGCCGCTGGGCGGTATCGACGAGACGGCCGATCACGTTCTCGGCCAGCGGGTACAGGGTGGCGAGCATTTGCTTCAGGCGATCTTGGCGCGTTCATTACGCGACCCCGTCGTGGCGAAAGCCGGGCGCAACAGCATGGCCGCCTGGTGCAGGGTCGCGAGCGCCGCGCGATGCCAGCGCGCGAGGCGCAGCAGCGCGGGCAAATCCCCGGGGCTATGCGCGAGCGAGGTGACAACGGACCATGGTCGCGTCGTTCCGTTGCTGGCAACCGCATCAAGCGCTATTCGCGGGATCGCGAAACCGACCGGATCGACGATTGCCCGCACGGCGACGAAGCGTACTCCGGCGGCGGCCGCCGCCGCGCCGATTGCCGCGGATTCCATGTCGACGGCGACACATCGGCTTGCGGTGTGGATCGCTGCTTTTTCCGTCGGGTCGGTAATTGCGTGATCACTCGTATAGCCGGATCCGGTGCGTACATCGGTCGTGCGCAACGCATGGATGATGTCGCGCTGCCAGGTCGGATCGCATTGGCGGTGTGTGCCGCTGGCATCCACCACGTCGGTGTACACGAGAAGTTTGCCGGGGGGCAGGTTCGCCACGAGCGCGCCGGCGGTTCCCCATGACACGAGCGCATCGACCCGACCGGCCAGCATGCGCTCGGCCCCGGCGGCCGCGTTCGCGGGACCAATCCCGGTAACAATAATCTGGTGGCCATACGGATTCCCGTCGCGCGAGACGGCGGCATTCAGCGTGCGCGCCTCGTCGGCCATGGCCGTGACAAAACCTAATCGCAAAATAGTGTTCCGGTTTGAATGTTCAGACGACGCGTGATTCAGCTTCGTCGATAACAGTGGGCGCGCTGGCCGTGATTTCCCGTTGCGGCAGACCGCTCGAGGCGAGCGCGAACAGGGCCCACAAGCCGGCGTTCGATCGCACGAGCGCGTTCGTCGAAATCACCGTCGCCTTGACGCTGCGGCGTAAAATTTTTACTTCGCTGCCGTCGGCGTAATCGCGGTGACGATTGAGCTTGCGCAACGTGAGCACGGCCATACCAAGCGCCCACAAACAGAATTTACGCATGCCGGTTTGCTCGCGCGGCAGCATGCAGGTGTAACGCAAGGCATTGCGCAGGTGCCCGTGAGCAACACTGATCAATTCACCGAGTGCATCCTCAAACCCCGGGCCGCCGCGGCCGGGCGCGATGTCGGACAAGCGAACGCCACGGGCGGCAAACACGTCGGCCGGCAGCCAGCACGCGCCGCGGGCACGGTCGTCCCAGATGTCTTTCAGGATATTCGTCATTTGCAGACCCTGGCCGAAAGAGACGGCGAGCCGCATCATCTCGGCACGCCGCGGTTGCAGTTCAGGACAGTGGTCGCAAAACAACGCGGTCAGCATTTCGCCCACGACGCCGGCGACATAGTAGCAGTAGCGGTCCATCGCTGCCTGGTCTGCGAGTCCGTCGAGTGTTTCCTGACCCTGGTAATAGACCATGCCGTCGGTCATCGTGCGTACGCACGCTTCCATCGCCGCGCGCTGGTTCGCGTTGAGACTGTGCGTGATGCGGATCACGGCCGGGGTCTCGGCGACGAGCTCGCGCTCCGCCGCGAGGGTGTGCGAGGCGAGCCGCGGCGCGAGTTCGGCGGCAAACGCCGCGGCGTCGCCATCGCCGCGAACGATATCAATGAACGCCTGCGAGTAACGCAGTTTGTCGTCGAACGGCAGCCCGGCGTCGTCCTCGATCGTGTCGGCGATCCGGCACAGCAGGTAGGCATTCGCGACCGCGTGATACAGCGCCGCGGGCAGCGTCGGGATCGTCAGCGCGAAGGTTCTGGACACGCCCTGCAGGATACGGTCCTGAAAAGCGGTGTCGCGCTCACTCGGTGGGTTACTCATGGGGGGCATAGTGTATCCGTCTTGGGTCGTGCGGAGCCAGTCGCCGGCGGCAGCGGCGCGACCGCGGTCGCAGCGCGCGTTATGATCCGCGCTCAGACCATGGCGCGGGGCGGTTCCCGGCGGGGGAACGGGGATGGACTCGATAACGGAAATCTGCGTGACAACGACGGCGCCGGGCACGTTCACGATCGCCTGGCCGCCCGCATTCTCGCCCGACCCCGTCAGCGTCTGCGCGAGTTCCGCGCCGGACACGCTGGCGCAGGCCGACCCGATGGTGACGGACGCTGTCGGCCACTGCACGCTCGGGGGATTCGCGCCGGATGCGCGCCAGTATTTCCGCCTGAGTCGCACGAACGGCGAGGATCTTGTCGTCGCCGAACGCAATGTACCGCTCGCGGGGGCGGTGAACTTCCGCGATCTTGGCGGCTACGCCGCGACCGACGGCCGGCGGGTACGCTGGGGGCGCCTGTTCCGCTCCGGCCACCTGTCGACCCTGACCCCGGCCGGGCGGACGGCTTTCGAACGACTCGGCATCGCGACCGTGTGTGATTTCCGCCTCGCCTCGGAGCGCGCCCGGGAAAACATGACGTTACCGGCGGGCGTGACGCTCGAAGGGATTGAAATACCGCCCGGGGTGCGCGACCCCGAGTATTTTCACCGGGTTTTCCGCGACGCCAGCGGGCCGGACGACGTGGCCGATGCGGTGCACGAGGTGGTCCTGTCGATGGTCAACGAGTCGGCCGATCGCTATCGCCGCCTGTTCGAGGTGTTGCTCGAGCCGGGAGAACGCAACATTTTGATCAATTGTTCGGCGGGTAAGGAACGCACCGGGATTGCCACGGCGCTGCTGCTCAGCGCTTTGGGCGTTCCCCGGGAAACGATTTATTATGACTTCATGCTGTCGGCCGTGTATTTTCCCGCGCTTGCGGAAATTCCCCGGGTGCTCGAAAAGTACGCCGTCAGTGCCGTCGGCGATGCCGCGCGGCGTCTCGTGATGCCGTTGCTCGAAACGCGCGCATCGTATCTGCAGGTCGCATTCGATTCGATCGATCGCGAGTGCGGGGACACGGACGCGTTTTTACGCAAGCATTACGATCTCGGTACGTCTGAATGTACCGAACTGCGGCGACGTTACCTCGTATGAAGGCGAATCGATCGCACCGATAACAAGAAGATATTAAGGAAACGCCATGACCAGACTCTACGAAGACGGGGACAAGTACGGCTATCAGTCGGATTTCGCCATCGTCGAAGCGTACAACAGCGCGGTGAAAGACCTTGTCCGCAAGCGCTTCGATGAATCCGGCCTCGCGTGGCGCGACTTTGTTGCCGGGCGCGCCTACGATGCGATCACGAAGGACGACATGGCAGCAATCGAACAACGCCTGCTCGGCTACGGTTACCGCTTCGAACCGTCGGCCATGTCCTCGGCGATCGAGCGTCCTGAAGCCTACAAGGACTCCGGTTTGCACGACGAGAACTTCTGTTTCGAACACCCGGACGCCCCAACCGCCCCTGCCGATGCCAACGGGCGGGAGCTGCGCGGTGCCGGCGACAATGTCGTCAGCCGCGCGGCGAATGTCACCGGTATCGCGCGCTACGTGCGCACGAGCGACAAAGTGCTCGAATATCTGACGAACGGCGTTCCCGACGACACGATAGCCATCGTCGATGATTCGGGTGGCACGCTCACCGCGCCGATCCTCGAGAAATTCAAGGCCGTGCTGTGTGCCGGCGGGACGACGCGCTCGCACCTCGCGATCCTCACCCGCGAATACGGAATCCCGTGCTTCATGAACGCGCGCCTGAGCGGTATCAGAACCGGCGATGTGCTCGAAGTCGAAGCGACGGCGAAAGCAAAATCGGGGGACGACTATGCCAGCGGCAGCGACGTTTCCGGGAAGGTCTGGCGGCTCAAGGCGTCCGGAGAATAGAACATGTCAGAGAACAAGATTACCTACGCGCAGCTGCTCGAAACGAATAATCTGATCCAGCAGAACGCGGACGAAACCTACTGGCTGTGCGCCACCCGTACGGTGCAGGAATCAAAGATCTTCCCGGTCTCGGCCTACATACTGTTTTCCTATCTGAACTGCTTTTACCGTTATCCGACGCTGCTGAAAAAGATCGAGGCGAGCATGTCGGCCGAGGAAATCGGCGATCGCGCGCGCAACCAGGGACAGAAGATCACGGCCTGGACGCTGCCGTGTTTCTACCTGCTCGGCCGCGAAATGCTGATCAACTGGGGCATGATCAAACCGACGGACGCGGTCGAGGACGTGATCTACGTACTCGACTTCTGGAAACGCTTTCAACTGTCATGGCATCGCAATAACGGCAACCTGACGAACCGCCAGGCGGGACACCGCGCGCAGGTGATGCCGGAGCAGAAGCTGCAGGTGTTCCATGCCGATGCATTCGAGTGCCGCGATGGCGACCCCCTGCACAAGGCCGCGCAGGCCTTCATGGCGACGACGGCGCAATACGGTTTTCTCGTCTCGTGCGAGAGCCGGCTCACGATGCACAACCACGGCCCGTACAGGATTTCCGATCGGCGTGAAATGCTCGTGCGCGACTTTCGGGAACTGTCCGAGTACGACGTGCCGTGGCTCGACGGGGTCGGACGGGATATCCCGTTCACTAACCTCACCGTGACGATGATCCTCGAGGATTGCCACATCAACCTGCTCGACGACTGGGGCTCGTTCGAGTCCGAGCCGGAAATGCGTGCCGAGCACATGGTCGCGGTGGGCCTGTATACGGCGGACAACCTGTCCGACGGACACATCCCGGTGGGCATGGGCAGCAAGCAGGAATTGACGGACACATTCCTCGACCTGACGGAACGCGTCAAGGTGGCGACCGGCAAGCTGTGGCAGGAAATGTCCGGGTGGACGCGCGATCAGCAACTCGACGCCGGCGCGCTGACGTATTTCGCCGTGATCAAGGAGTTCGCGCATTACGCCGGCGTGTACGACGTCGACGACTGGATGATGATCGACGAACGCGCGGAGCGCTTCCGGCCGCTGCTGAACGACGAGTACGGCAATCTGTTCCTCGGCGAACTCGTCGGTTACATCACGACACCGAGCCAGCGTATGCACGACTACACGATGATGCAGCACACCGGGGCGCCTGCGCGTGCGCTGAGTTATTTTCCGTATTCGATCCTCGACGACGGCGACTATACGGCTTCGGTCGGGCCGATGCGCCCCGGTACGAGCAACCTGCCGGCGAAAGTCGACCGTTACCGCACGACCGAAGGCGTACTCGGCCTCGACGAGTACAACCGGCGCAGCCGCGAATTCGTGCCGAACAGTTGTTCGCCGCGTTTCCGTTATCTGTGCGCGGACTGGGTGAAGTATCACTACGACACACCACTGGCCGATGAACTGTTCGCGCTCGAGCAAAAGGATTCGCGCCTGCTCAAGGGCAAGGGGGCGAGCCTGCGCCGGGATGATATCGAACGTTTACGCGCCGCGAGCAACGCAGGGGAGTAGCGCGATGATTAGCGACCTACATCGAGTGATGCATGGCATTGCGATCAAGAAACATGCGGCGCCCGCGGCTATTGCCGCGCTCGCCGGCGTCTCCGTGGAAACCGCGGGCGCGACACTCGCCGCCGCCGAAGCGGGCGGGCGGGTCGTCGCCGCGGACGGCAAATATCTGCTGTCGCCCGCGGGGCAGATGATCCTGCTCGGCGAGTATTCGCGTTTCTACGACGAGTTGCGCCGGGACCAGGATTTCGTCGCTGCCTACGAGCGCTTCGAAATCATCAACAACGATTTGAAGAGCCTGATCACGGACTGGCAGACGATGGACATCGGCGGCCAGAAAGTGCCGAACGATCATTCCAATGCGGATTATGACGATCGGATTATCGGCCGGCTCGGCGATCTGCACGAACGCTTCGAGCCCGTGCTCGGCGTCATGGTAGCGCGCGAACCACGTTTGCAGTGGTATGCGGACCGGCTCACCGAAGCGCTGGAGAAAGCCGAGGACGGTGATGTTGCCTGGGTCAGCGACGCGACGATCGAGAGCTATCACACCGTGTGGTTCGAAATGCACGAAGACCTGTTACGCCTGCTCGGTCGCGAGCGAACGGAATAAGGCCCGGGTGGCAAGCGCCACAATAAAAATCACCACAGGAACAGAAATACCGTGACAAGACTCGCAGGAAAAATTGCTTTAATTACCGGCGCCAGCTCCGGGATCGGTCGCGAATGCATGTGCATGTTCGCGCGCGAAGGAGCCAGCGTGTTCGGTGTTGCCAGGACGCAGGCGAATCTCGACGAAACGCTGAAGCTCGCAACGGACGCCGGTGGCGACGGCGCCGTGTTCAGTGCCGATCTGTCGGATCCCGAACAGGCCGAAGCGGCGGTGAACGCGGCGATCGCGCATTACGGTCGCATCGATATTCTCATCAACGCGGCCGGGGTTGGCTATAGTCTCAAGGACACGAGCCCGGGTTCGATGGATCCGATCGATACGACCCCGATCGACAAGTGGCGCGAAGTGATGGCGATCAACCTCGACAGCCTGTTTTACGTGAGTCGTCTCGTTGTGCGCCAGATGAAAAAGCAGCAATCGGGCTCGATCGTGAACGTCGCGAGTATCTTCGGCATGGGCGGAGCGCCGGATGCGCACACCTACACGGCGACGAAAGGCGCGATCATCAACCTGACCCGCTCGATGGCGGTCGCTTATGTCGATGACGGGATCCGCACGAACGCGGTCGCCCCCGGTTTCGTCACGACCCAGATGGTCGAGATCGTGCTCGACGTGCTTTTTTCCGAGGAAAACGCCGCGGCGACTTCGCCGATGAAACGCCCGGCGACAACGGCGGAAGTGGCCTACGGTTGCCTGTATCTCGCTTCCGACGAGGCGTCGTACTGTAACGGTACGATCCTCGCGATCGATGGCGGATCGAGCGCACGCGCCTGAGCGCGCCGTGGATTACTCGCAGGGGAATGCGCGATTCAGCGCGTTCAGGACGATGCTGCTGGCCTCAAAATCGAGTTCGTTCGGGTGCGAATCCAGGTACGCCATGACGGCGCCGAATGCGTGATCGAACTTGTCTCCTTTCGGAAAGCAGATCACGCGTTCAAGCCGGCCCCATAATGCCCAGGTCGCGTGGGTTTCCACGGCCGCGAGGATATAACCGTCGCAGTAGTGCTTGCCGCTTTCACCGTTCGAGCCGTTACAGGATTCGAGCAGCTCCCGGCCACTGATTTGATCGGCCTGTACCGGGCCGATGCTTGCGCTGAACAGCGCGAGCGCAAAGGCGAGGCGGATGATGGTGTTCACCGGTGGTGCTTCCTGGGCTCGAATTACGGCTCCCTGTGACCGCGGGCGGGCGCTGTCGGTTCCCCGATCGTGTGCCCGCCGTGGTCCGGTTCGGAAAACGCCGGTTCAGGCAGCCGCGATTGCCGTTGCTGCTTCGGCCGCGGCCGCGCCGTGGCGCAGCAGCTTGCCGGAGTACGTATTCGTCTGCTGATCGTTTTCGATCGTGACTTCGCCGTTGATCAGAATATAGCGATAACCTTTCGCCCGCTGCACGCGGCGCCATTCATTGCCGGGCAGATCGTGCACGACTTCGGGTGGCAGGATTTCGAGGTTCTCGTAATCGTAGACGACGATATCCGCCGGCGAACCGAGCTCGAGCGTGCCACGGTCCCGGCAGCCACACAATTGCGCCGGCAGTGCGGACAAGCGCCAGTGCGCATCTTCGAGACTCAGCATGCCGTGCTCGCGGACGATCTTCGTCAGCGTCTCCGTCGGGTAACGGCCCGCGGTGAGAAACTTCGTGTGTGCGCCGCCGTCGGACACCCCGAACAGGACGTACGGGTTGTCGACGATTTCCTTCAGGTAATCGATGCGGGTGTTCGGTGGCATCGAGAAAAATTCCGTTTCGAGGTTGTCCGCAACGACAATGTCGAGCATTGCATCGACGACGTGCTTGCCGGTTTTTTCCGCGACGAGGCCGACGGTGTGATCCAGCCATTGCCGGGTTTCCGCGCTCTTCGGGCCGGTGACGACGATTTCCTCGAACGGCCCCAGCACGAATGCCGGGATCTGCTCGCGCAGGGCCGGGCGCCGGGCGGGGTCGCCAAGTTTCGCGAGTCGCTCTTCATGTGAACCGAGCGTCGCGTCACGCCAGGCCGGGCATTCATCGAACAGGTTCCAGTCCTCGAACGTGAACGCATAGCCGGCATCCGTCGTCAGGCCCTGGCCGTAGACCCGGATGCCCTGTTCGCGGCAGTGTTCGAGCCAGGCGAGTACTTTGCGGTGAATTTTCGGCTGCGTATCGGTGGCCTGGACGACGTTGAAAATCATCGGGCGGCCGCTGATTTCCGACAGTTCCTGCAGGTGCAGTTGATCGGCTTTCGGATCGCCCGAAACCATCGTGCACTGCATGTGACCTTCGTTGCGGCGGGCGAGTACTTTCGCGAATTCAATCGCGGTCTCATTGTGCATGACGTCGGTTGGCATCGCGGTACCGTCGTAGTCGAGCTGGGCGCCGCCGGGCCCTGACGGCGGCAGCCGCTGCATCGACCAGCCGCAACCGCCGGCGTCGAGCGACTGTTCGAGTATCCGGCACATCTCCGCGTGTTCCGCGTCCGTCGGCATGCGGCCGGCTTTCGCGTCGTCGAGACCCATGACGGATACCATGATCGGACTGATCGGCACGTACGGCACGATGTTCATCGCCTTCGGCGTGCGTTCCACGCTGTCGAGGAATTCCGGAAATGTTTCCCAGTCCCACGGCATGCCGGCCTTCATCGAGGCGAGTGGAATTGCCTCGACCCGGGTCATCGTCAGCATCGCGCGTTCGCGCGCTTCGGGTGCGACCGGCGCGAAGCCGAATCCGCAGTTGCCGATCACGACGGTCGTGATCCCGTGCCAGCCCGAGATCGTGCAGTACGGGTCCCAGAACACCTGCGCATCGTAGTGCGTGTGCAGATCGACGAAACCGGGCGCGACGATATGACCGGAAGCGTCAAGCACCTTGTCCGCGCGCGACGGATCGATGTAGCCGATCTCCGCGATCAGCCCGTCCCGGATCGCGATGTCGCCGCGGTAACGCGGGGTGCGCGTACCGTCGATGATCATGCCGCCTTTGATTAGTGTGTCGAATTCTGCCATCGGTCGTATCCTGTGCGGTTGTGCGATGAAGATGGAGTGCATTATTCCACGCGCCAGTCAGCGAGCAAACCGTGGTCGGGTTCAGTGCGGGTCGGAGCCTCGCGATATTGCAGCGCCGCATAAGACATCGCGACCCGCGCATCGACGGTGACGGCACGATCACGCGGGGTCGCTCGTCAGGCGTGCGACGGACCGCTATATTCACCGGCGCACGTGCGGTGCGACATCGGGTCGGATCGGCCATTAAGGGGACACAACACGATGGATCTTGGATTAACGGGGAAACGCGCAATCGTCACCGGGGCGACACGCGGTATCGGGCGGGCGATTGCGGAACGGCTCGCGGCGGAAGGCTGTTCGGTCGCGATCTGCGCGCGCAATGCGGATGCGGCGCGTGACGTCGCCGCGGCGATCGCACAGGCGAGTCCCGAGGGGGTCAACGTAACCGGCGCCGCGGTTGATGTCGCCGATGCGGCAACCGTGAAACGCTGGATCGACGATACCGCCGCGCAGTTCGGTGGTCTCGATATCGCGATCGCGAACGTCAGTGCGCTGGCCGTGGCGGCGGACGAAGACGCGTGGCGCCAGGGCATGGAAATCGACATGCTCGGCACGGTGCGCACGGTTGAAAGCGCATTACCGTATCTCGAACAGTCCGCCTGCGGAGCCGTCGTTGCGGTGTCCTCTACCGCCGCGCTCGAAGCGTTCGGTGGTCCGCGCCCGTACAATGCGATCAAGGCGGCCGTGATCAACTACATTTCGAACCTTGCGACGATCGCGGCCCCGAACGGCGTGCGCGCGAACACCGTGTCGCCGGGCACGATCTATTTTGACGACGGCGTGTGGGGCGACCGCAAGCGGGAAGCGCCGGCTGTCTATGAAGCCGTGCTCGCGCAGAACCCGCTCGGCCGTATGGGTACGCCGGCTGAAGTCGCGAACGCGGTCGCGTTCCTCGCGAGTCCGGCGGCGAGTTTCATTACCGGTGCAAACCTCGTCGTCGATGGTGGCATAACCCGTCGGGTGCAGTTCTGATCGGCGTGTTAGTCCCCGTTCGCGGGCGGCAGGCGGAAGCGATGCGCCGGTGCGCGCAATGCCGTGCGTGCGCGCACGCGTGAGCAAGGCACAACCGTGAACCGCGTGTTCTACGGCTGGGTGATCACGGCGAGCGCGTTCGCCGTGTTGTTCCTTACCTACGGCGTGCAGTATTCGTTCGGGATCTTCGTACCCGCGATGGTTGCCGAGCTCGGCTGGCCGCGCGCGGCCCTCGGCGCGGCGTTTTCGCTCTACGGTGTCGTGTACATGAGTGTCACCGTGATCAGCGGGCACCTCACCGATACGCTCGGACCGCGTCGGGTCGTCACGGTCGGCGGGCTGTTGCTCGGGGCGGGTATCGTCGCGACGAGCCAGGTGACGACGCAATGGCAGCTGTTCCTGAGTTACGGCATCGTCGCCGCGCTGGGCATGAGTACGGCATATATACCCTGCAACATGACGGTCGTGCGCTGGTTCCGGCGCCGACGCGGGCTCGCCGCGGGCCTCGCATCGAGCGGCAGCAGTTGCGGCATTCTGACGATGCCCATTGTCGTCTACGCGCTGATCAGTTTCACCGACTGGCGCACGGCGATGCTGTGGTGTGGCGCGGGCCTGTGCCTGCTGACGGTAATCGCGGCAAGTTTCTTCGTCACCGAACCGGCCGCCGTCGGCCTGACGGTCGATGGCGATCCGACGGACGACGATGTCGCCGCGCCGCCGGATGCATGCTGCGGCGCCGCCGTGATCGGTGCCGCCCCGGGCTGGACCCTGGCCGCCGCACGCGGCACCGCGAGTTTGTGGTTGTTCGTGCTCGCGTTCGCCGTCGCCCTGATCACGATGACAATCCCGTTTGTCCACGTGCCGGGGTTTGCCGGGGATCTCGGCCTGTCCGAGCTGACCGGCGCTGGCAGTGTCAGCATGATCGGCCTGTTCGCGCTGCTCGGCGGTGTGAGCCTCGGCGCGCTGGCCGATCGGATCGGCCACCGTCGCGCGATGCTCATGGGCCTCGGCGCGCAGATCATTGCTTACGTGGCATTGTATTGCGCCCACGGGGTCGGGTTATTACTGTTCGGGGCGGCCTTGTTCGGGATTTTCTACGGCAGTTTCGTCGCCTTGTTTCCGGCGCTCGTCGCGGATCTTTTCGGGCTCGGCCACGCCGGCACGATCGGCGGCTTCATCGTCGGCGGCGGCGGCCTGCTCGGCGCGTGGGGTCCGGCCGCAGCCGGTTACCTGCGTGATGCCGACGGCGATTTTCGTCGCGTGTTCGTGCTCTGTGCCGTGACCGCCGTTGTGGCACTGATTCTCGTCGCGACCCTGCCGCGGCCGCGGCGCGGGGCGTGACGATCGAAGCGGTCGTCTCGGGATCGCCGCACCGGGGTCGCGGCGTTATGATGGTCTGAAAAATCTGGGGAGATAACTCATGCGCACTCGCGTCAAAACTGCACTCGACGATATTCTTGCCACGACGACATCGCGCGCCGGCGGCGCACCGGGGGTCGTTGCGATGGCAACGGATCGGAACGGAAATTTCTACGAAGGCGCGGCCGGCGTGCGCGAATTGGGCGCGGACGAGCCGATGGCGCTCGATGCCGTCATGCTGCTCGCCTCGTGCACGAAGGCGCTGACGGGTACAGCGCTGATGCAACTCGTCGAGGAGGGCGCGCTGTCACTCGACGACCCGGCGCGCGAATACGTCCCGGACATCGCCGGGATCGAAGTGCTCGACGGTTTCGCCGCGGATGGCACGCCGAAAACCCGTAAACCGCGAACCGAGATCACGCTGCGTCATCTGATGCTGCATACCTCGGGCATGTGTTACGACTTTTTCAGCGACGATCTGCTGCGCTTCCGCACGGCCCGCGAGATTCCGTCCATCCTCGGTTGCACCCGCGAATCGATCAACGATGTCCTGCTGCACGAGCCCGGCGAGCGCTGGACGTATGGCTGCGGCATCGACTGGATCGGACTCACGGTCGAGGCCATGCGCGGCAAGCGCCTCGGTGAAGTCCTCGCGGAACGCGTGTTCGCACCGCTCGGCATGATCGATATCGCGTTCAACATGACGCGCGACATGCGCGCGCGGCTCGCCACGATGCACACGCGCGCGCGCGATGGACAGCTCGTGGCACAGCCGGACATCGTGTTGCCGCAACCGCCGGCGATGGACATGGGCGGACACGGAATCTACTCGACGGTCGGGGAATACATGAAGTTCATTCGCATGATCCTGAACGATGGCGAAGGCCCGCAAGGCCGTGTGCTCAAGGCGGAAACCGTGCGCGAGATGGCGACGAACGGACTCGGCGCACTCGAAAGCGGCGCGTGGACGAGTTCGAACCCGGATCTCGCGAACAGCGGGGACTTCTTTCCGGGTTTGCCGAAAGGCTGGTCGTACACGTTCCAGGTGAACAAGGAAGCCGCGCCGACGGGACGACCCGCGGGGCAATTATCATGGGCCGGGCTCGCGAATACGTACTACTGGATCGATCGTGAAAACGGGATCGGCGGCATGTGGAGTTCGCAGATCCTGCCGTTCCATGACGTCGCTTCGTATCCCGGGTACGTCGATTTCGAAGCGGCGGTCTACCGTCACCGGTAGCACGAGCGTGGCGGCCCCGTGCCCGCGGATGGGAACCCGCGGGCCTTCCGGCTAGAATGCCGCCTCCGTTTTTCCCAGCGCCGCCCGTCGCCGACGCGAGGCAACGCCAGAAATTTTGCGAGGTACATCATGACCCCAGTCGTAATCGTCGACAGTATCCGTACCGGGCTTGCGAAAGCCCACCGCGGCACGTTCAATCTCACCCGTTCGGATGACCTCGTCGCGCATTGCATCGACGCGCTTCTCGCCCGCAATCCGGCACTCGATCCGGCCGAGGTCGAGGACGTCACGCTCGGCGCCGGTCGGCAGATTGGCGAACAATCGGCGAATATCGCGCGGCATGCCGTCGTGTTATCGAAGTTACCGGTTACGGTGCCGGCGATGACGATGAGCCGCGCATGCTCGTCCGGTCTCAACGCGATTTCGATCGCGGCGACGCAGATCGCGAGCGGCAACGCCGACGTGGCGATTGCCGGCGGGGTCGAATCGATCACCGGCCTCGATCGCGGTAAGCCGGCACAGTTCGAGGAGAACCCGCGCCTGCTGGCGGAAAAACCCGAGATCTTCATGGCCATGGGCAATACGGCCGAAGTCGTTGCACGGCGCTATCACGTGTCGCGCGAAGCGCAGGACGAATATGCCCTGCAGAGTCAGCAGCGCTATGCCGCGGCCCAGCAAGCCGGTCTCATCGGCGAGGAAATCGCCCCGATGACCGTTAAATGGCGGAAAATCGTCGACAAGGAAACGAAGGCGACGGAAATCGTCGAAGGCACGGTCGACCGCGACGAGTGCAACCGTCCGACGACAACGCTCGAGGGGCTCGCGAAACTCGCGCCGGCATTCGAGAAAGACGGCTCCGTCACGGCCGGCAATGCGTCGCAGCTTTCCGACGGTGCGTCGATGACGCTCGTCATGTCGGAAAAGCGCGCGCAACAACTCGGGCTCGAACCGCTCGCGTATTTCCGCGGCTTCACGGTCGCCGGCTGCGAACCCGACGAAATGGGCATCGGTCCCGTGTTCGCGATTCCGAAGCTGCTCGCGAACCATGGCCTGAAGATGTCGGATATCGATCTCGTCGAACTGAACGAAGCGTTTGCCTCGCAATGCCTGTACTGCCGCGACCGGCTCGAGATCGACAACGAGATCTACAACGTGAACGGTGGCTCGATCGCAATCGGGCATCCGTTCGGCATGACCGGCTCGCGCCTCACCGGCGTCCTGTTGCGTGAACTGAAGCGTCGCGACAAGAAGCTCGGCATCGTCTCGATGTGTATCGGCAAAGGTATGGGCGCGGCGGGCCTGTTCGAAGCCTGCTGAACCGGGGCGTGTGTGCGGCGGGGGGCGTCTGCCCCCCGGATTGCGCCCGCTCCCGGTTCTTTCCTTACTCACGATCGGTACCCCCGGGCGCCTGGCTAAACGATGCAAATCAACACCGATATCGAATCGACATACGCGTGGGTGCGTCTTGCGGCATCGTTTACGCTGCTCACGATTGGCGGTTCGGCGATGTATCTCGTGGTTGTCGTCATGCCTGCGATCGAACTCGAGTTCGCGGCGACCCGCGCGCAGGCTTCGCTGCCGTATTCGATGATTATGCTCGGCTGGGCTGCCGGCACGTTCTTCATGGGCCGCCTGTTCGATCGCTTCGGGATCCACATTCCGATCGTGATCGGGATCGCGGGGTTCGGCAGCGGTTTCATGCTTTCCGGTTACGCCCCGAACCTGTGGCTGTTCGCCGCCGCGCACGGCCTGTTGATCGGTTTGCTCGGTACTTCGTCGCTGTTCGCACCGTTGCTCGCGGACGTAACACACTGGTTTGATCGCCGGCGCGGCATGGCGATCGCGATTGTCGCGAGCGGCCAGTATGTCGCCGGCGCGATCTGGCCGCAGGTCGTGCAGGCGATGATCGCCGACATCGGCTGGCGTGAAACGTATATTTCCGTCGGCGTATTCTGCGTGGTCACGATGCTGCCGCTCAGTTTCGTGTTGCGGCGCCGGATCCTCGTCACCACCCACGCGAATGCCGCGGCAGCCGCCGAGGCTGACCGGCCGCCCATGTCGCTTGGCTTGAGCGCAACCCGGATCCAGGTGCTGCTGTGTATCGCCGGTCTTGGCTGCTGCATCGCGATGGCCATGCCGCAGGTCCACCTCGTGTCGATGTGCATCGGGCTTGGCTACGGTCCGGCACGGGGCGCGGAAATGCTCGCCCTGATGCTCGCGTGCGGGGTGGTCAGTCGCCTCTCCTTCGGCGTGATCATGGATCGGATCGGCGGCCTGAAGACGCTGCTGCTGGCATCCTGCCTGCAATGTGTCGCACTGTTTTTCTTTTTGCCGGTTGAGGGACTCGTCTCGCTGTATCTTGTCGCCGCGATGTTCGGCTTGTTCCAGGGCGGACTCGTGCCGTGCTATGCGCTCGTCGTGCGGGAATATTTCAAACCGTCAGAAGCCGGTGCGCGGATTGGCCTGCTGATCACGGCGACGCTCGTCGGCATGGCGCTCGGCGGCTGGCTGTCGGGCGCGATTTTCGATCTTACGCGCTCGTACCAGGTCGCGTTTCTGCACGGCATTGCGTGGAATTTCGTTAACATTGCGATCGTGGCGTTCCTGCTGTGGCGCCGGGAAACCGTGTTCAGACTGCAACGCGCTGTCGCGTAAGTCGCGACGGCGGTGCGGGAATCATGTTGAAGGGGAGGAGAGCAGATGCCGGTTTATGAAAAGCGCACCTATACGGTTATCGTCGGCAAAATGCCCGAGGTAATCGAGCATTACACGAACGCCGGCTGGCCGGCACTCGAAGCGGGCGGCTACGGCGAGAAACTCGTCGGCTACTTCAAGAGCGACACGGGCACGCTGCATCAGCTTGTCCATCTCTGGCGTTTCGACGACGACAACGACCGTCGCGACTTCTGGCAGCGCCTGTATGCCGATGAGCCGTTTATGGCGTTCGCCGCGAAAATCCGGCCGCTGATCGCCTCGCAGGATGTACAGTTGCTGTTACCGGCCCCGTGGGGTCCCACGCCGTAGTCTTTAGCCGTCGCGACCGTTCCCGGAGAATCGCATGAAAATCAAAGCCGCCGTCCACCGCGCCCTGCACCTGCCGCTCACCATCGAGGATGTCGACATCGCGGATCCGGGACCGGAAGAAGTCCTCGTCAAAACCGCGGCCTGCGGGGTTTGCCACAGCGATCTGCATGCATTGCACGGCGCGATCCCGGCGGCGACCCCGGGGATCCTCGGGCACGAGCCCGCCGGCATCGTGCTGGCGGTCGGCGAGCGCGTGCGACACCTCGCGCCCGGCGATCACGTGATTGCTTGCACCTCGATGTTCTGCGGCAACTGTGCACAATGTATCCAGGGTCGGCCGCATTTGTGCATCGACCGCGGCGCCTGCCTGCGCGGTGAGGATGAAGCGCCGCGGATCACGGCCGGCGGCGAAACGATCGGCCAGTTTGCCGATCTCGGCGCGTTCGCCGAAGCGATGCTCCTGCACTACCGCGCGGTCGTGAAGATCGACAAGGATATTCCCCTCGATCGCGCGGCGCTCGTCGGCTGCGCGGTGACCACCGGGGTCGGCGCGGCGCTGAATACGGCACAGGTTGCGCCGGGTTCCACGGTCGCGGTTTTCGGCGCCGGTGGAGTCGGCACGTCGGTGATGCAGGGCGCGCGGATCGCGGGCGCACGCCAGATCATCGCCGTCGACCTGCGCGACGAAAAGCTCGCGAACGCGGAGAAGTTTGGCGCGACGGACCTGATCAATTCAAGCAAGACCGATCCCGTCAAAGCCATTAAAAAACTCACGCGTGGCGGCGCGGATTATGCGTTCGAAGTGGTCGGCATTCCGCAGTTGCTCGAACAGGCTTTCTACTGCCTCGCGCCGCACGGCACCGCCGTGCTCGTCGGCGCCATCCCGGTCGGCGAGAAGGTTTCTGTCAACGCCGCGCATTTTTTCGCCGAGAAACGCATCATCGGCTGCATGATGGGCTCGAACCGGTTCACCATCGATGCGCCGCATTACCTCGACCTGTACCGTCAGGGCCGGCTCGATCTCGATTCGATGGTTACGCGGCACGAACCGCTCGAGCGGGTGGGCGAGGCGTTCGCCGCGATGGAGGCCGGAGAGGTCACGCGTACCGTGCTCATGTTCGACTGATTACGCAACGGAATGACTGCTATGCCAAATCTCGATACCAGCGATCTCGGCGTCGCCATCGAAGCGTACGTCGCAACGGTGGAAATCCGTCGCCCTCCGCATAACTTCTTCGACGTCTCGCTGATCAACCAGATCGCCGATACATACGCCGAGCTCGATGCACGCGATGATTGTCGTGTGATCGTATTGTGCGCCGCGGGCAAGAATTTCTGCGCCGGGGCGAACTTCGGCGCGAGCGACAGCGCCGGCGGGAAGACGAGCACGGACGGACAGTTGTCGAACGACCTGTACCGCCACGCGGTACGGATTTTCCGCAGCACGAAGCCGGTTGTTGCCGCGGTTCAGGGCGCGGCCATCGGTGGTGGTCTCGGCCTTGCGGTAGCGGCGGATTTTCGCATCACATGCCCCGAAGGCCGCTTCAGCGCGAACTTTACGAAACTCGGCTTTCATCCCGGATTTGGTCTCACCGTGACGCTGCCGGAGCTGATCGGCCAGCAACGCGCGGCGCTGTTGTGCCTGACGAGTCGCCGTCTGAACGGCGAACAGGCGACGGCCTGGGGACTCGCCGATGAATGCGTGCCGCTGGTCGAAGTCCGGGCACGCGCGACGGCGCTCGCCGCCGAGATCGCCGCTTGCGCACCGCTCGCGGTGATCTCCACGCGTGCGACCCTGCGCCACGGCCTCGCGGATCGCGTCGCGCGACAAACCGATCATGAACTCGCGGAACAGAACGCGCTGCGCGCGACGAGCGACTGGGCCGAGGGCGTAGCGGCCGCGGCGGCACGACGCGAACCGCAATTCACGGGGCAATAAGCCCGGCCCCGACACGTATGAACCGGCCCGGCGTGCTACGCTCGGCTGAAACACGACAGGGCGTAAACGATCATCGGCACGCCCGTGGCGCACACCGCGGCTGTGCACACGTGCCGCGAGCGCGCGCACGTGCGACGACGATAACAATCAGAGGAAGCGATCCATGAAACTTGCGTTATATCTGCCGAATTTCCGCGACAAGATCACCGTCGATGAAATCGATGAACTGGCTGCCGTCGCCGAGAAGCTCGATTTTGATTCGCTGTGGACGCTCGACCGTATCGTCGTGCCGGAGGCGTCCGATCGCGGCGAACTGCAAAAGCCGTTCGGCGCGATGAAGGAGTTTCCGCCGCAATTGCCGGTCAGTTCACGCGGTGAATACCTGCAGGGTCTGCCGCTCATTCCCTACCTCGCGGCGACGACGAAAAAAATCCGTCTCGGGGTCAGTATCATCGTCACGCCGTTCCGCGCGCCGGGGGTAATGGCGGCCGAAGTGGCAACCTGGGATCAACTGTCGCGCGGGCGGATCAACGTCGGGGTCGGTTCCGGCTGGATGCCCGAGGAATTCGACGCGGCGAGTGCGGGACATATCTACAAGAAGCGCAACAAGCACGTGCGCGAAACGATCGAGGTGATGCAGGGGATCTGGGGCAACGAAGTGTTCGAATACGATGGCGAGTTCGCGTCGTTCGCGAAATGCGGCTTCGGTGCGAAGCCGGTACAGAAGCCGCGACCGCCGATGTATTTCTCCGGCCTCGTGAATCCCGAGATCGCCGCGAAACGGGTGGCGAAATACGCGCTCGACGGCTGGATTGGCATCATGGATACGCCGGACGCGATTACCACCTGGCGCGGCGCAATCGCTGAACAGCTCGACAAAATCAACAGCCCGCAAACGATCGACAAGCTCGACATCTCGAGCATGATGCCGTTCGAGATCACGCAAGAAGAAACCGATCAGACCCCGAACGGGAAACTGACCCCGACGATGGTCGGCACCGCGGCGCAGATCACCGAGAACCTGCACCGCTACAAGGAAGCCGGTATGACGATGCCGATGCTGTGGCCGCCGTTCAGCGGCACGCCGACGTCGAAAACGATCGAGGATTTGCATCAGCTGAAAGAAGACATCATGCCGCAGATCGGCTGAATTCCCCCGCGACGCTGCGTTTAGTCGCTCCTTGATTGCGCCCCGCCGGCCACGCGCGCAGCCACTGCGCGCGCCGGCGTGCCCTTGAGTTCCGGTGCGTCCGACACCACCTATGAAGCGAATGGTGCCGCCGCGTATCGGCGCGGGCGGTCTGCGGAATTCGCTCAAGGAGAACACGAATGTCTACACTGCAACAGGTAAAGGAAGGCTTGAACGAGGCCTGGGAATCGCTCGCGGATGGCTGGCAACGGCTGTATCGCCGCGCATCCGGCGCGATCACGCGTTTTACCCCGGGCCACGGCCGGAGTGGCGACGACGCGCGCGGGGCCGGCGATATCACGGTGCGCAGCGCCGGGTGGGGCGTTCTCACCGCCGAAGTGTTCGATGACAACGAACGCATCGTTGTGCGACTCGAAGCCCCGGGCCTCGATGGCAAGGATTTCGATATCCATGTGCACGATGATTATCTTGTCGTCAGCGGTGAGAAGCACATCGAACGTGAATCGAACCAGGGGCGGTATCACGTCACGGAATGTGCTTAACCTCGCTTCGAGCGCGCCGTACCCCTGCCCGCGGAGGTGCAGTCGGACGCGGCCACGGCAAGCTATAAAAACGGCGTCCTGCGCGTGGAATTACCGAAGGCGCCGACGCATCGCCGCCGCAGGATCAACGTCGTCGCGAAGTAAACGAAGCGAGTCCGGCGCCTGCGGGGCCCGGCGCGAACACGTGAAGGAGAACGCCGTATGGCGCTCGAAGTAATCGGTGCGGGTTTCGGTCGTACCGGGACGATGTCGATGAAGGCCGCGCTCGAGATCCTCGGCTTCGGCCCGTGTCACCATATGCTGGAAGTGACGACGAACGATGCGCAGCGCGATATCTGGCGTGCCATCGCGGCCGGCGGGACACCGGACTGGGAGCAGGCCTTTGCCGGCTACCGCGCGACCGTGGACTGGCCGGGCGCGTACTTCTGGCGCGAACTCGCCGCGTACTACCCGCAAGCGAAGATCATCCTCACCGTACGTGACCCCGAGTCGTGGTTCGAGAGCGCGACGAATACGATCTTCCGCTCGATCGCGAATAACCCGGATCGTGACTCCGTCGGGGTGAAGCTGATCGAAGAGCGCATATTCAGCGGCAGGCTTGACGACAAGGCACACGCAATCGCGCTTTACGAGAAGAACATCGCCGAGGTGCAGGCGGCATTCAGTTCTGATCGCCTGCTCACCTACACTACCGGTGATGGCTGGTCGCCGCTGTGTCGATTCCTTGAACGTCCGATCCCGGCCGAACCCTATCCGCAATCGAATTCAACCGCGGAATTTCGCGCCCGCGTCGCTGACGGCAGCGCGCGTTCGAGCTGAGTGCGCCGGCGGAAGTCTTGAACGGCCGTGCGGCCGCAAGTGCACCCGCCGACCGGTATTGCGGGTAAATGCACATCGCGCTTTCTCGCACGCGTTTGCGCGCTGACAAGCGCCGGCACAAAAGCCGTCGACAGCTGCACCGGGAGGATGGCCCGGGAATTATCGCCAGTTAACGGCATTCGTCCCGTCAGGCGTCTCCTGCGCGGACCTTGTCGGCGCCTGGCTGCGTTTGCGGGGAAATCGTGTTCACGCTACTGCGGTGCGAGCGGGGCTTGGCGACGTTCGTCGCTGGCCGCGACTCAGAATTCTGAATGCGACGTTTGGCCACTGCGAATGGCGTGATCGAGTCGGTCGTCCTGCCACTGCATCCAACCGATGTAACTGCTTGCCCCGAGCCAGCGCAGCGGTTCCGGCGGCCACCGCCACTGCCGGCGGCCGGTCAGGAAAGTCCAGTTCGGATCGTCGATACCCTGAATCGCTTTCGCCAGCGCCCGGCCGATGGCGGCGCTTGGGGCGACGCCGTGACCGTTGTAGGCAAAGCCGTAGTAGATGTTCCGATCGCGACCGCTAACCCCGACCCGCGGCAGCATGTCCGGCGTGAGCGCGCACCAGCCGCCCCAGCAGCTCGCAATCGGCAGGTCGCGCAGCGCGGGAAAGCGTTCGCGGAACGCCGCGACCATCGGTTCGAAGATTTTTGCCTGGTAGGTCGTGGTGAGGCGGTTGCCGTATTCGACGAATATCCGCTTCGTATTCGAGACAATGGTGTTGTGCGCGGTGACGCGATACGCCTCGATGACATTATGCATGCTGATCAGACCTTCGCGCCCGGGCCAGCCGAGCGTTTCTATCTGCGCGCCGTCCAGCGGTGCGGTTTCGAAACCGCCGATCCGGAAGGCCGCCATGGACGAGTCGAAGCGACCGAGCGTCGTCGGCGTGAACGCACCGGTGGCAACGATGACGGCGTCCGCGGTGACCGAACCGCCGCTCGCGCTGTGCAAGACGGCCGGTCGTCCTTCGTCGATTCGCGTAACCGCGGTGCTTTCGTACACGGCCACGCCGGCGGCGAGCGCGGCACGCCGCATCCCGCTTACATACTTGCCGGGGTGGAGGCTACCGCCAGCCGGGATGAAGGCGCCGCCGAGCCAGGCCTCGGGGATGCCGCGTTCGCGACACGCGGGCGCATCAAGGAAATGCATGTCGAAGCCGGCGCCGCTGGCAGATTTGGCATAAGCCCGCAACGGCTCGAGCATGGCAGCGTGTGTCGCGCCGTACAAATTGCCGCCGGCGACATAATCGCACTCGATCCCGAGGTCTTTGATCTGCTGCTCGGCGATGTCGACGATCCGCGTGATATAGCGCGCGTATTCGCGACCGGCCTCAGTGTCCCCGCGTGCGAAAAACCGCCGCGACTCCTTGCCGGGTCCGACGAGGTGGCCGCCACTGCGCCCGCTGGCGCCATAACCGCAGAATGCCTGATCCAGCAGTACGACACGGGCCCCTTGCTGCCGCAGGGCGAGCGCTGCACTGAGGCCGGTCCACCCGCCGCCGATAATCGCGACATCCGCACGGATATCTTCGGTGAGCGGCGAGCGCAGGTCCGCCGGTTCACCAAGGTACGGACTCAGCGGCAGGAATATTGCACCCAGGTTTTCGTCAGCCATCGCCGGATTATGCGGATACGATTCGATCATGAAAAGTGGGGTCAGATGACCCTTTCCGAATTCTCGGAAAGTTTCATCTGACCCCACTTTTGGCCCCGTCTTCGGGCGGACGAAACAATCGAAATCCGGCGGGGGAATTCGGTTAACATTTACGCGTGATGTCTATATTGCGCGTGCACTACGATCTGACTTCTGCTGCCGGGATCGGCTTGTGACCGCCCCGAGCGCCGAAGCGTATGCTGCCCTCGAACGCGAACTCGCCGAATCGCGGGCCTATCAGGCGGCCAGCGATGAAATATTGCGGCTGATCGGGGAATCCCCCGGCAACCTGCAACAGGTGTTCGATATCATCGTCGAGCGGGCGCTTGTGCTGTGTGATGCGATCGGCGCGACTGCGGCGCGTTTTGACGGCGAATGGTTGCATCTGATGTCGACTGTTGCGGCGGGTGCGGCCGTCGAACTGCTGGATCCGGAGCGCGCGCGCGGGACATTTCCGATGAAGCCCGATGGCACGAACCTGCATGCCCGTGCCGTGCAACAACGCACGGCCGTTCAGGTCACGGACTTCGAAACTGCGGAGAATTTCGACGAACGGCTGCGCAATGTTGTGCTTGCGGCCGGTGCACGCAGCGGACTGGCCGTACCGATAATGCGGGACGGCGAGGTGCTTGGCAGCGTGCTCGTCCTGCGGCCGGAGCGCGGCGAATTTCCCGCACGGCAGGTGAAACTGCTCGAAACGTTCGCCGCGCAGGCCGCGGTCGCGCTCGACAACGCGCGCTTGTTCGCACAAACGCAGGAAGCACTCGAATACCAGACCGCGAGCAGCGAAGTGTTGCGCGTGATCAGCGGCTCTGTCGCCGATGAGCAACCGGTATTCGAGAAGATCCTCGACAGTTGCGAAGCCTTGTTCGAGGTCGAAAACATCGCCGTCACGCTCATCGCGGAGGACGAAAAACTCCACATCCACGCGTACCGGGGCGAACATATGGAACGCATCGCCCGTCCGTATCCGCTACCGCTGGCGGAGACAGGGGCCGCGCGGGTGATCGATGCCGGGGAAGTCATGCATATCGCGAGCGCCCGCGACGTCGCTGACACATTGCCCGTTGGTATGCGTGCGATGTTCGACGAGGTCGGTGATTACTCGATCATGCTCGCGCCGCTGGTGCTGAACGGGCGCGGGATCGGCGCCATAAACCTTGCCCGGATCCCGCCGCGGCCGTTCTCGGACAAGGAGATCGCACTCCTTGCCACGTTCGCGGATCAGGCGGTGATCGCGATCGAGAACGCACGTTTGTTCCGTGAAACCCAACAAGCGCTCGAGACCCAGACCGCGACCACCGAGATCCTCGAGGTCATCAGTAAATCACCGACCGATGTGCAGCCGGTGTTCGATGCGATTGTCCAGCGCGCGGCCGAGCTGACTCATGCAACCGGTGCCGTTGCGACCCGCTTCGACGGCGAGCGCCTGCATCTCGTCAGTTTCAGCGGCGCGTCACAGGAGCAAATGACGGCGGTGATGGCCGCCTTTCCGACCGTTCCGACGATGAGCACGTTAGCCGGCCGCGCGGTACTGGCGCGCGCCCCCGTGCAGATCCCGGACCTTGCCGAGGATCCGGATTACCGGATTGCGGTCGTGGACGGATCGAAACTGAGCGCGCTGGCGGTGCCGCTGCTGCGCGACGGTCGCGTGCTCGGGACGATCATGGTGATCCGGGCCGAGACCGGCCTGTTTTCCGATCGACTCGTCAGTCTGTTACGCACGTTCGCCGACCAGGCCGTGATCGCGATCGAGAACGTGCGCCTGTTCAACGAGACGAAGGAAGCGCTCGAACAGCAGACGGCGTCGTCGGAAGTGCTGCGCGTGCTCAGCAGTTCAGTGGCTGATGCGCAACCGGTGTTCGAGAAGATCCTCGACAGCTGCGAGGCGTTGTTCGACGTTGAAAACATGGGCGTTACGCTCGTCTCGGATGACGCACAACTCCATGTCGTCGCCTTGCGTGGTGAACACATGGAGCGCATTGCGCAGTTTTATCCGATGCCGCTCACAGAAACCGGGGCGGGGCGGGTAATCAGCGCCGGCGCGACGATGCATATCGAAAGTGTCCATGCTGTCGCCGATTCGCTGCCGGCCGGTATGCGCTCGATCTACGACGAGGTCGGCGATTACTCGATAGTGCTCGCGCCATTGCTGCTGAATGGCCGCGGGGTCGGTGGCATCAACCTCGCACGGATTCCGCCACGACCGTTTTCGGACAAGGAAATTGCGCTGCTGAGCACATTCGCCGATCAGGCGGTTATCGCGATCGAGAACGCGCGGCTGTTCCGGGAAACGCAGGCGGCGCTCGAACGCCAGACCGCGACGTCGGAAATCCTGCAGGTGATCAGCAGCTCGCCGACGGATGTGCAGCCGGTGTTTGACGCGATAACGGAGCGTGCCCGCAGACTTTGCGGCGCGATGGCTGCGTTTGCGACGCGCCTCGAGGACGGCATACTGTATGCGATGGGGGTGAGCAGCTCCCAGGAATTGAACGCGGATGTCGTGGCCGTGCTGGAAGAGTTATACCCCGCGAGTCTCGATTCAAGCGTATTGAACGCGCGCGCCATCGCGAGATGTGCGCCGGCGCAGATACCAGATCTCGCCGCGGAGCCGGACTATCCCGAAGAGATGCGACGCGCAAACGTGCGTATGGGCGTGGGCAGTATGCTCGCGGTACCGCTACTGCGTTCCGGTGTCGCGACGGGTTCGATCATGATTGCGCGGGCGGAGACAGGTGCGTTTCCCGACAAACTCATTGGTTTGCTGCAGACGTTCGCTGCGCAGGCCGCGATTGCGATCGAAAACGTACGCCTGTTCAACGAAACGCGCGAAGCACTGGAACGGCAGACCGCGGTGAGCGACATCCTGCGCGTGACCACGGAGTCACCGAGTGATGTCGCGCCGGTGCTGGACGCGATCGCGAGCCACGCGGTGCGCTTATGTGGCGCGGCGTCGGCTTCCGTGTTCCTCATCGACGACAATCAGTTGCGGCATGTATCGACGCAAGGTGTCACGGAGGATCAAATTGCGAACCTCGAACGCGTGCCTGTCGACCGGACATCGACGATGGGACGTGCGGTGCTCGACCGCGAAATCGTGCATGTTCCCGACATGCAGGCCGAGCGGGAAGAATTTCCGCGTGGATACGAGATTGCGCAGCGTCTGGGTCACCGCACGATCGTCGTCGCGCCCTTGCTCCGCGAAGGCAAACCGTTCGGCACGATCGTGTTGCGGCGTATCGAAGTGCGGCCGTTCGACGCGCGCGAAATCAGTTTGCTGCGGACGTTCGGTGATCAGGCGTCGATCGCGCTCGAGAACGTGCGCCTGTTCAACGAAACACAAGAGGCCCTGGAACAGCAGACCGCGACGGCAGGCATCCTGCGCGTGATCGGCAGTTCGGTAGAAGACACCCAACCCGTGTTCGAGAAGATCCTCGATAGCTGCGAACAATTATTCGCGACCGAAGAACTTCTGCTCGTGCTGGTCGGCGACGACGGGCTCGCTCACCTCGGCGCGTATCGTGGGGAGAACGAGGAATTGGTTGCCACCCATTACCCGCGCGCGACCGACGAAACGATGCTTCCGTTGCTGGAGCGTGAACGCGCAACGGTGCATATTCCGGCAGTTGGCCCGGTAATCGACACGATACCCGGCATGCGCCGGTTCTACGAACAGTTCGGCGACTTTTCACTCATGGCAGCGCCGATGCTGCGCGGTGATCGGGTCATCGGTGTGATCGGTACGAGCCGCATGCCACCGCGGCCTTACTCCGAAAAGGAGATATCCCTGCTCACGACGTTCGCCGATCAGGCCGTGATCGCGATCGAGAACGCGCGGCTGTTCCGTGAGACGAAGGAGGCGCTCGAACACCAGACCGCGGCGGCCGAAGTGCTGAAGGTGATCAGCAGCTCCGTCGCCGATACGCAGCCGGTGTTCGCGAAGATCCTCGAAAGCTGCGAGCGCCTGTTCGCGGCGGAGCAGGCCGGTGTGTATCTCGTGCGTGACGGCATGGTGCATCTCGAGGCGAGCCGGGGCGAGGGCTTCGAGAAAATCACCCACCTGTGGCCGTGCCCGGTTGCTGACCACTCGGGCGAGCGCATGGCGACGCCCTCGCGGTTTGATAAAGCGAGCGAGGTGCCGGATCCAAGCCCGGTGATGCGGCGTGCGCTCGCGATCATCGAGGACTGGTCGCAGATCATGGCGCCGATGCGCTGGGAAGGTGAGGTCATCGGCCTCATTATCGTGACCCGCCAGCCGCCGCGGCCGTTTTCCGCAAGCGAACACGCCTTGCTCCGTACTTTCGCCGACCAGGCCGCGATCGCGATCCAGAACGCGCGCCTGTTCAACGAGGCGGAGGCGGCGCGGGCCGCGGCGGAAACCGCGAACGAGGCGAAGAGCTCGTTCCTCGCGACGATGAGCCACGAGATCCGCACACCGATGAACGCGGTGATCGGTATGAGCGGACTGCTGCTCGATACGACACTTGAACCGGAGCAGCGCGATTTCGCGACGACGATTCGCGATTCCGGCGATGCGTTGCTCACGATCATCAACGACATCCTCGATTTCTCGAAGATCGAAGCCGGGCGTATGGACATCGAAGCGCAGCCGTTCGATCTGCGTGATTGTGTCGAGTCCGCACTCGATCTCGTCAGCACGCGCGCGGCCGAGAAACAGCTCGACCTCGCTTACCTGTTCGAGGGTGACGTACCGGTTGCGGTGAACGGCGACGTGACGCGGTTGCGCCAGATCCTGCTGAACCTGCTCGCGAACGCGGTGAAGTTCACGGACGCGGGCGAAGTGGTGCTCACGGTCAATGCGAAACCGGGCTCATCCGGGCACGTCGAGCTGACGTTCAGTGTGCGCGACACCGGCATTGGTTTGAGCGCGGAAGGCATGGCGCGATTGTTCCAGTCGTTCTCGCAGGCTGATTCGTCGACGACGCGTAAATACGGCGGCACCGGGCTCGGACTCGCGATCAGCCGGCATCTCGCCGAACTGATGGGCGGGCGCATGTGGGCCGAGAGTGCCGGACCGGGTGAGGGCTCGAATTTTCTTTTCACGATCGACGTACCGCTCGCCGAGGCGCCGAAGTCGAACGCGCGCGACTTTCTCGGCCCGCAACCGGAGCTGAACGGCAAACGCGTACTCGTGGTCGACGACAACGCAACGAACCGCAGGATACTCACCTTGCAGGCAGGTAAATGGGGCATGTCGTCGCGCGCGACGGAAACACCGGCCGAGGCCCTGCGCTGGCTCGCGGCCGGAGAGACATTCGACGTTGCGATCATCGATATGCACATGCCGGAGATGGACGGTCTCACCCTCGGCCGTGAAATTCGCAAGCAGTACAAGGATCTGCCGTTGATGCTGTTCAGTTCGCTCGGTCGGCGCGAAGCGGGCGATACGGACGGCGTGTTCGACGCGTACCTGATGAAACCGATGCGCCAGTCGCAATTGTTCGATGCACTCGTTGGCGTGCTGTTGCACGACGTCCCGGAACGCCCGGCGGCGCCGGTGAAACCGGGCATGGATCCGGGCATGGCCGCGCGTCACCCGCTGCGTATCCTGCTCGCCGAAGACAACGTCGTGAACCAGAAGCTCGCGCTGCGGTTGTTGCAGCAACTCGGCTACCGCGCCGATCTCGCGGCGAATGGCATCGAGGCGCTCGAATCCGTCGCTCGCCAGGTCTACGACCTCGTACTCATGGACGTACAGATGCCGGAAATGGATGGGCTCGAAGCGACGCGACGGATCGTCGCGCGCCGGGACGCGGGAGTGCGGCCGCGGATCGTCGCGATGACGGCGAACGCAATGCAGGGCGATCGCGAAATGTGTCTCGATGCCGGCATGGACGACTACCTGACAAAACCGATCCGTGTGGACCAGCTCGTCGAGGCGCTGGAAAACGTCAACGCACGCAAGGATTCATGATATGGCCGACGAGTTGATTGATTACGCCACGCTGAACGAACTCAGCGAAACCGTGGGTGCCGATTTCGTGGCTGAGCTCATCGGGACTTTCCTCGAGGAAGCGCCGTCGATGATCGCGGAGCTGCGCACGACGCTCGCGAGCGGTGAGGCCGAGGCCTTCCGCCGCGCCGCGCATTCGCTGAAAACAAACGCGAACACGTTCGGCGCGCAGCTGCTTGGCCGAGCGGCGCTCGCGCTCGAGCAGGGCGGATTGCCCGGGGATGCCGCCGCGCTCGACGCACTCGATTCGCTGTACACGCAGACCGCCGCGGCGCTGCAAGCTGCCGGTAATGGCTGAACGCGGCGCGCGACTGCTCGTCGTCGACGACAACAAGGTCAATCGCCTGTTGCTGACCCGCAGCGTGGAACTGCAGGGGCATCGCGCGGCGAGCGCGGAGAACGGTCGCATCGCACTCGAACTGCTCAGAAACGAAGCGTTTGATCTCGTACTGCTCGACATGGAAATGCCGGAGATGGACGGCTTCGAAGTGATGGAGCACTTGAGCACGGACGCACAATTGCGCGACGTACCTGTGATCGTCACGAGTTCGCTCGAAGGTCTCGCTCATGTCGTGCGGTGTATCCAGCTTGGCGCAGATGATTACCTGCATAAGCCCGTGAATCAGGTGTTGCTGAAAGCGCGGATCGATTCGAGTCTCGAAAAGAAGCGCCTGCGCGATCAGCAGCGCGAACTGATCAAACGGTTTGCGACTTCGGAGGTTGCGGCCGATCTGCAGGCATCCGGTTTCGCGCTCGGCGGGCGCCGACTCTACGGCACCGTGATGTTCTGCGACATCCGCGGATTCACCGCGCTCGTCGAATCACAACTGCCTGAAGAAACGATCGAATTATTGAATGCGTATTACGCACTCATGTTCGAAGCGATCGCGGCGCACAGCGGTGTGGTCAATCAAATGATCGGCGACGGGCTGATGGCAATTTTCGGCGCGCCACATTCGCTGCCCGAGCCGGCGCTCGCGGCGGCACGCGCGGCCATCGCGATGCTGGAGATGCTCGAAAAGCTCAATACGCGTCGTGAACGGCAGGGCAAATCGCGAATTCAGATCGGGATCGGCATTGCGAGCGGCGAGATGATCGCCGGCTATACCGGCACGGAAGACCGCGCGACTTATACGTGCATCGGGGATACCGTGAATCTCGCCGCGCGGCTCGAAGCGCATACGAAGATCGCAGGCAACGCGATACTCGTCGATGAAGACACGAACAGTGCGATAGCGCAGCGATTGCCGACGTTTCCACTCGGCCCGGTCGCCTTCAAAGGCAAAGCCGGGCCCGTCGAGGTGTTCGTGTTGCAGGAGAAAAGCTGACAAGTGCCATTGCAATAAGCGGGGTCAGATGAAACTTTACAGGAAGAATTCGGAACGTTTCATCTGACCCCACTTTTTGTCCCGGCTAACTCCTGCGTTCGCGCCCGAGTCGGCAGAATTATGGGGTTCCCGGCAGCCGACCGGGTGCTGTGAATACGACGGAAAACGACTACACAGGCGCTTAGCATGCAGTTCGGGCTTTTTCAGTCTGCTCAGTAGCCCGAGGGAACCGCGCAGCAGCAGCGCCTGTTCGACGCCGTCGAGCAAAGCGTTCTCGTCGAAACATTGGGCTTCGATTCGGTTTTCATGACCGAACATCACTTCGCCCGCCACGGCATCGTCCCCGATAATCTCGCGATGCTTGCTTATCTCGCGGCGCGGACGTCGCGGATCCGGCCGGGTACCGCAGTCACCGTGCTGCCGTTGCATGCGGCAAGCGACATGCCCGCGCCGGAAACGCGGTGGCGCTACGGCCACCTGGTCAGGACAGGCGGCAGCAAGGTGGGAGAGACCAGCCCGGAATGTTTGTCGCGGTGCCCGTCGTGGGCCCGGGGAAACATACTATCGCGCGTTGATGCAGTGAGTGGAGCGCCCCGGGCCATTGCAACCCGGGGCGGTTCGTTCCCGCGTGGGCTGAATTCAGCTATCGCGTTACGCCGTTTGCTTTTCGCTTCTTGCTGTAACCGAGGCCAGCAAGCCCGAGACCGATCAGGGTGATGGTGGCGGGTTCCGGCAAATCCGGGCCAGGGCCGCTCGCCGCATCAACATTCAGGATATGAAACTCCCAGGCCCCCGTGCGCGTATCGGTGCTTGACCACACGCCGTTGAACAGCGGCGCCGGGCCGTAGCCCTCGTCGAACGTGAAATTCGGATTGCCGTCATGCTGAAACCCGTCGGAAAGCTGATCGCTGACACGGAAGTTATCGAACTGCGTGATGCTGGCGGTGTAGTCACCGGCAGTGAGGAAAACATCGAAATAACTATCCCAGGTACCGTGGCTGTACAGTACGCCGCCAGACAGCGTGGAACCGGTATTATTGCCGTCATCCTGCTCGTTAACGATGTTGCCGGCCGCGTCCCAGATGGCAAGGATCGGATCGAACCCGAGCCCGCTGTCCCCGGACAGCCAGGAAGACGAGAAAATCGTGACTGTGCTGTCAATACCGACGGTGAAGTCGAGCAGCACGACATCGTTGTCGTTCGTAAAGGTACCGCTGAAATCGAAATCCATGGGTACCGCTGCGGCATTGCCGAAAAAGGACAGGAGTCCGGTGAGAACGAACGCTTTACATGAATGGCGCATTTTTTTGCCTCCTACGGCAAGCGGTTAAAAACAAGGAGCCTGTAAGCTCGCGCTTCTGACAAGTGGGATGCAAACCTTGTGCCAACCCAGAAGGCGCCGGAATACGTTGCTATGCGGGGGATAAAGGGTGCGCGATGTAAAGTTTCCGAGAAAAAGCGGGTTTATCGGGTACCAAAACTGTAAAGATAATTGACAGCCCGGCCGCGAATTTTTCCTTGCGACCGAACGGTAGCGGCTGGCAGCTTGCGCGCGGCGGTCGAAATCTGTTGCGCACACAAGTGGTAACGAACGTCGGGCATCGGTTGCCATTGTGCCCGCTACTGTCGCATGCGGAAACCGTCGAAAAACGCGCTCGCCATGATGAACACGCCGAGCGCGAACAGGAGGAAAAACACCGCGCGCTTCAGCGCAAGATCCGGCAGCGGTGGCGGCTTGATGCGCCCAAGCCACGCACCGATCACGACGAGCGGGAATGCGATCGCGGACAACCACCACACCTCGCCGCTGAGCCCGCCCTGGATGCCGACGATGACCGTGCGCGAGAACGTGCCGAGGCCGAAGAAGCACAGCATCGTCGCGCGGATCGTGAGGAGCGGGAGCGGTTGCCGGTAGAGAAACCAGCCGATCACGGGGCCGGATGCGGAAAACAGGCCGCCGATGATACCGCCGCTGAGCCCCGCGGCGACGCAGCTGAGTCGCCCGGACACGGTTGCCCGTGGCGCCGGTCGTATCATTGTCGACAAGCTGCCGCCGGCGATGAACAGACCGAGCAGGAAGCGCAGCACGGCCTGCGCGTCGCGATCGAGTACCGTGAGCAGGAACAGGCCAAGAAAGATCGCCGGGATCTGACTCAATATCAGCCAGCCCAGCACCCGCCGGTGCACCACCGTGAGGTGACCTTTCAAGGCAACGACGATATTGACGAATGAAATAATACTGACGGCGGCAGTCAGTTCCGGTAATGACACCGCATCACTTGCCCCGACGATCGCCATCACGATCATGCCCATGGCGAAACCGATCACGGACTGAACGTAGCTGGCGATGAAAACGGCGGCCGCGAAGATCAGCCAGCTGGTCGGGTCCATGGAATCGCTCGGGGCGACAGGGGCACGGATTCTAAAGGTCCGGTCGTGATTGCGCGAGGCCGTGGTGTATGGCTTGTCACGACAGCGTGGTATCAGGTAGGGAGCTTTCGATCGACTAACGCAGGTAACCGACCTCATCCGCGATGACATTCCTCACGATTGCGGATCATATCGCACGCAAATTGCCGGAAAACGCCGCAGGAATCAGGGCGTACGCGCGAGTTGCCCGAAGACACGGACAAGTCACAACGGCCGGACCGTCCAGTGTCGCGGCACTCGCCAGCAGGGCGGGCGATACAGGCCAAAACAGCGATACGAACGCGAGATCGGCAATCGATGTTCCGCCACCCGATACCTGGCTGCCCCGCGCTTATCGGCCGCCGCTAGCGTTTATTTTCGATCAGATCCGTCATCGCCGTATTTCGGAGCGCCGAATCCGCGTACATCCGCTTCAGTTTCGCGCTCTCCGCCTCCAGCACTCCGGCCCGCTTCACAACAGATGCTTCGATGCCCCCGTCCTTCGATTTCCGCTTGTAAGACGTCGCTTGTGAAATTCCGGTCTTGCGGTACAGATCGCCAACCTTTCGCTAGCCAGCGTCGTTGGCGTTCCTGATTGCACAGGTACTATCCCTGTTCGCCACAATACAAGCGGGGGGCGTACTTTACGCGCAGCGCATTGTCTCTCGCTCTCATTACGATATGGAAAATGCGAAGCGAACAGCATTAGAGACAGGTGGACTCACGGAATACCTGGACGAGATCGCCAACTAGGTTCGCGAACTCACCCGAAACCTGTCGGCCCATAGGAATGAATCGTATGCCGCAAATCACTTTTATCGCCCGTGACGGCGAACAATACTTAATAGAAGCTCAAACCGGGTGCTCGATAATGCAAAACGCACTGAATCACTCCGTTCCCGGTATTGATGCTGATTGCGGAGGCTCGTGCAGTTGCGGCACCTGTCACTGCTTTGTGCCCGAGCAATGGCGAGCCGTCGCGGGAGAAGCCAGCGAGGAGGAGAACGAAATGTTGGAGATCCGCCCGGATCGCGCTGACAACTCCCGTTTAAGTTGCCAGATAATGGTAACTGACGCGCTTGACGGCATGGTCGTCAATTTACCTGAATTCCAGATGTAGGCAGGAGCCATCATGAACGAAACGTCGAAACTGCCCGATCCCTGGACTACCCCGTTCCAGCAGATTGATTACTCCGAACCACGATTATTTCAGCAAGATGCGTGGCGTCCGTATTTCGAACGGCTGCGTAAGGAATCACCGGTTCACTATCAACAACGGAGCCCGTTTGGGCCGTTCTGGTCGATTACCCGCTTCGAAGACATCGTCGAAGTCGAGAAAAACTGGCAGGTCTTCTCGTCCTCCCCGACTATCGCTATCGGGGAGTTCAAGATGGAGGAGGGGACTGACGACATCCCGACGTTTATTGCGATGGACCCGCCGCGACACGATGTGCAGAGGAAGGCGGTGCAGCCGGCGGTCGCGCCGAAAAATCTGGCCGAAATGGAGCATTTAATCAGGCGCCGCGTTGGCGAGATGCTTGATGAACTCCCCGTTGGCGAAACTTTCGATTGGGTAGAAAAGGTATCGATCAACCTCACAACGCAAATGCTTGCCACGTTATTCGACTTCCCGTTCGAACAACGTGACAAACTTCCCTATTGGTCAGACATGACAACCGGTACCCCGGAAATAGCCGGAGGCGACGCCGATCAGACTGAAAGAACCGCTGCGTTACAGGAGTGCCTGGCAACGTTTACCCGAATCTGGCACGCGCGGGAAGGTACGGAAGGCGGAATGGATCTGATCAGGCTTTTGCAACGGGATCCAAATACCTCGGATCTCGTCCACTGTCCACTGGAATTCCTGGGTACCTTGTTGTTACTCATCGTCGGTGGCAACGACACGACGCGAAATTCGATCACCGGCGGTGTTGTCGCACTGAACAAGTACCCCCGTGAGTATGAAAAATTGCGTTCACAGTCGAATCTCATTCCGTCGATGGTTTCTGAAATCATTCGCTGGCAAACCCCGCTAAGCCATATGCGTCGAACGGCGACCCGGGATTATGAATTTCGCGGTCAACAGATACGGGAAGGCGATAAAGTCGTGCTTTGGTACATCTCCGGCAATCGTGACGATTCGATCATCGATCGCGCTGACGAGTTTGTCATTGACCGTGCAAATCCGCGACATCACCTTGCTTTCGGATTTGGCATCCATCGATGCATGGGTAATCGTCTCGCGGAAATGCAATTACGCGTGCTGTGGGAAGAAATCATGCAACGGTTCAGTTTTGTTGAATCGGTGGGCGAATCTGCCCGGGTACGCTCAAACTTCGTTCATGGCTACACATCTTTACCCGTAAAGCTTCACCGCTAGGCACGCCTGCACGTTGGACGTTCTGAGTATGAAAAGAACAGTCCGCACCGTGCTGCCAGGCGCCAGGGATATCCTGCCGGAGATTGGAATTAACATGTCATTAGTTCGCCGCACCACCTGTCTGAGGTTCACCATTGCGATCCTCTTCCTTGTCTTGCCAGAAGTGGTTTTCGCAAAACCGAGTGTGCTAATTCTGGATTGCGCCTTGCAAGACGACACAATGCTTCCCGACGTTCCTGACGAACTGGCTCGTACCGCATCCGTTGCTCCCGTACTTCGGGCGACATTGCGGGAATTCGGCTATACAGTCCCGGACTATGTTGGTTCGGACGAAAATCTCGCGTTAACCGAAACCGGATACTTCCTCGCGCATCCGAAAATCGCGGCAGAATTGGGGCGCAGCCACAACGCTGATTGGGTCGGCATCTGCACGCAGTTCAAATTCAGCTTCCTCGTATCCATTCTAAGGGTCCACCTTGTTGATGTAGCGAAGAACCAGGTAGTCACTCATGCCGAAACATGGATGCGTGGCTCGATGACGGATTTTCGCATGACCAGACGATCAACACGCAGTCTGGGAGAGCAGGTCGACGATCTGTTACAGCAAATCACGGTCGCTGATAAACCCGCTGATGGGGCAAACAGATAACGCCACGACGAGGCGATATCCCGGAGTAAAAGCTCCGGGTTGGCGGAAGCCGGCCAGGTAACCCGGGACAGGAACGAATGTTGGACAATTCGCGTTGTATTGGCCGCGGCTCGGGCCGGGTAAGCGCACGGGCACTCGAAGCGATCGAAGTCATCACCAGTGAGCAGGCGCTCGCACGCAAAGCGGACGGCGATATTGTCTTCGTGGATATCCGTGACGTTCGGGAAGCAGAATAGAACGACACGATTGAAGTATCCTGTAACGCCGTGGCGCGATGAGCCTCGAGCGCAACGCCTAGAGTGAGTGTTCTTCCGGGCATCCTGCCTTCCGTCCTTCAGGCCCGCCTGAGGCCGTTCCCAATCGCTCCAGCGATTGGGTCGGGATCGATGTCTCCGATCAGGCAAGCGTAAGCATCAGGCGCGGTAGCGTAGCGGTAGTCGTTCGTATCCCATCACATGGGTTTGATGCGTTTGCACTGGCGCGCCCGCGAGCTCGATGTGTTCGAGGTACGGCAGCAACGCCTTCAGGCTCGCCTGCAGTTCGATGCGGGCGAGGTTCGTTCCGAGACAGAAATGTGTCCCGAAGCCGAACGTCAGGTGCCGGTTCGGGCTGCGCGTAATGTCGAATCGGTAGGGGTCGGGAAACACACGATCATCACGATTCGCCGAAGGGTAAAAGAGACCGACCGTATCGCCGGCGGCGATACGCGTGCCCGCCAGCACGAAGTCCTCGCGCGCCGTGCGCAGGAAACTGCCAACCGGGGAGGTCCAGCGCAGGATTTCCTCGACCGCCTGGGGAATGAGGGTTGGATCGGCGAGCAGGCGTTCGCATTCGCCAGGGTGATCGAGCAGCGCCGCAACACCGCCGCTCAGCGCGTTACGCGTGGTGTCGTTACCGGCTCCGATCAGCAGGAACAGATAGCCGATCAGTTGCTGGTCACTCAGCAAGCTGCCCTGCACCGGCGTATGCACCATGTGATCGATGACCCCGCCGCGCGCCGCCCCGTGCTCACGGCTTTCGGTGATGAGCGCCTCGATGTAGGTACGCATCTCATACATCGCCCGGTAGGTGGTTGCGCCGCGACTCTCTTCGGGTCGACGATAGTCCGGGTCGATGTCACCCACGAGCGCTTCGGACCACACGAGGATGCGTTTCCAGTCGTCGGGTTCGAGGCCGAGGATGTCGCCGATGGCGGCGAGTGGCAGTTTGCACGCAAGCTCGTGCACGAAATCCAGGGGCTTGGGACTGCGCTCGAGCCGGGCCATGTAGTCATCCGTGAATTCGGTCGCCAACCGTTCGAATTCCGCTCGCATGCGGCGCATCGCGCCCTGGGTGAACGCCCAGCTCGTCAGGCGGCGCATATGCCGGTGGCGCGGGTTGTCCATGAAAACCATGTCGGGCGGCTCGTCCGCATCCCAGCCGCGTTCACGGCAGAATTCATCCATGCCGGCACGCACGGGTTCCGGCTTGCCGCGCAAGGTCAGGCGCAGGCGTGGGCCGCCATTGATGAAAACATCCGGGTGGTTGGAAACCGTCACGACGTCGGCATAACGGGTTACGGCCCAGAACGGCTCCACGTCGTCGCGCTCGTACCAGAAGACCGGCGCCTGTTCGCGCAGCAGATCCCATGCCGCCCACGGATAGCCGTTCGCGGCGTAGTCGGCGGGGTGGTGGATCCTGAGATTGTCGAGCGTCACCGTCATCGGTTGAATCACGATGACACAAGTCGCTGTTTCAAATCGGAGCTGATCTCGTCTTCGCTCCTCGTTTCGGCCCAGTGGGTCACGTAGCACCCATCGGGACCAATCAGGTAGGCGAATGACGTATGCGGGACGGCGTAACCATCGGGATCATCCGGGTCCGGTTTGCGTTGCGCGAAGATCCTGAACGCACCTTTCGCCGCCTCGACCTGTTCGGGCGAGCCGGTCAGGCCGGTAAAACGCGGATACCTGTGCTCGAGGTATTGCTTCATGACGTCCGGGCGGTCGCGTTCCGGATCGACCGAGATGTAGAGCGGTTGCAGCGCCGCCGAGAGTTGCTCCGGCAGCGAGTCGAGAACCCGGGTCAGGCGACTCAGCGAACGCGGGCAAACCACGCGGCAGTGGGTAAAGCCGAAATACACGAGCAGCCACAGCCCGGTATACGTCGCTTCGGTGACCGCGAGGCCATCGTGGTCAACCAGATTGAACGTGGGCCTGCCGATACCCGCCATCGTTCGCCGCCAGCGACCGCGTTCAGGACCAGCTCAACGAATAAGAGCCGATCTTCTGTCGCGACATCGAGAGCTGTAGCGCGTCGTCCGTCAGCACGACGCCGAATGCTTCGTTCGCAACCACCCGGCCGTCCGTACCCGAACCGATTTCAACGCCGTCCAGCGACAGTTTCCAGTTCTCGCGCCGCGGCCCATTGACGTTCGCGATACGCAATTTTGCATCGCCGGCGCCCTGCGCCCGCGCCGCGAGTGTAAAACGCATGTCCTGCGCCCCGGCATCATAGCGGGCTTCCAGTACGTCGACGTTAGCCGACACTTCGGTGATCAACGGTTCCCCGAAATGATCGCTGGTCCACGGTCGAGTGTAGAATTCGCGCAATCCGCTAGCGACGTTAAGACGCGCATACGGTAGCAATGCATTCGTTGTAATGGGTTCTACCTGGCGCAGAATCCCGTCTTCGTCGTAGCGCGTGTCGTTGCGCGGATAGTACAGTCCGCCATTCGGCCAGGTCGGGTTCATGTAGCGATCGGCGTGGCTCAACAGCCCCGACAACGTTGCTTCGTCGCCCAGCTCTGAAGCCGCCGCCGCGGCCCAGCCAAAATCGGCCGTATCGATGGTCTCCATCGAACCGCGAAGATCGATGGGCTCCCACAGCCGGATAGCGCACGTTCCGTCCGGGCCTGGAATCAGGAATTCTTCGAGTTGACCGGGGTAGGTATTGCGGACGTGTTCCGGATTCCACGCATGCATTAATGCCGCCAACCAGGCGTCTGACCATAGCCACGGCAATGCATTCGGTATGGGCGTGCGACTGTCGTGCGCGATGTTTACGATCGAGTGACCGTTTTCACCGGTCAGGCCAAATTCGTCCCAGGCTTTTAGATAACCTTCGGTAACTTCGTCCGCCCGGGACGTTCCCTTGATAAAATCCTCGCAGCGAAACGCGAGAATCGACGGTTGATTGCAAACCTGGAAAATACAGTTGGGTTCGCAAGCCACCCCCAGATATCCATTCTCGACCATCTGCCAGTAGATGGTTTCGCTCAGACTTTCTTCGTCATACTCGAACACCATGTTTTCGCCGAACGTGAACGGGTTGATCGACATCGTCAACGCGCCCTTCGCGGTGTAACGGTCATCGTCGAACAGATAATGGTACAGCCGGGTCAGCAACATCAGATAAGCGCTGTACATGATGTTGTCTTTCTTCACGGGATCCCACTGCCCGGGTAATTTCCCCCAGAGATGGGCGTTTCCATTCGGCGCGCCGGCCTGGCTCACGTACTGCCAGTAAACCCACACGCCGGGAAGCAATAGCTTGTGGATGAGTTTCTCGAAGATCGGTTTGAACACGCCCGGCGCGTTGGGCAGTCGATGGTAGTGACCGAGCGCGAGCGCAAGCCCCGCGAAAGCAAGCTGGAACCGGAAGGCGCCGAAGTCTTCCTGCAGGCCGGAGCGGCCCCCCATCATGGCCCATTCGCCGTCTGGCTGACTGACGATATTCTCGATCTGCCGAATACTGCCGATCTGCTTCGCATCGAGGCAGTTCCCGGATACCCGGTTGGCCGTATTTGCCAGTGGCGTCGCTGGTAACGTGTTCATTTTGATGACCTCCCGCTGGTCGCCAACGAACGGTCGACGCAGCGTGTTGGGCGCGAAGTGCGGAACTTCGCGCGACGAATGTGGACTCCCCGGCCTGCGACGCCGCTCACGATTGATTGTCTTCGAGTGAACGCGTGGTGAGGCGGTCGAGATCCGGCAACGGCTGGTTGATGATGCTCGTCGCCTGCGCCCCGGTGACCCCCAGTGCCCTGAGTAGCAGCTTGCACACGGCAGCGGAATAACCGTTTGGCCGCTGCTCGCAAAGAATGCGGTGCAACGCGCCGCGGATGGTACTGACGGTCAGGTCGTTGGCCGCCACGATATCCTCGAACCGAAATTCACCGTCCTCGAGGCCCGCTTCGAGCACGGGTTGCGGGAAACTCAGGAGTTCCTCGTTCAGTGTCTCTTCGCTGCCCGACATGGAATACACGACCCAGCCCCACACTTCGTCTCGCTCCGCAACCTCGAGTACCAGCCGGGTCGTCGCGATCAGTCGTTCGGCCGGCGACGCGATCGATGCGCACGCACTCTGAATTGCCAGAAACGGATCGTGACCGATGTACGTCCAGAGATCCTCGACGAGTTCACTAACGGTTCGGTAGTAATTGTAGAACGTGCCACGGGCTACCCCTGCCGCCCGGACAAAATCGTCGATCGTCGCTTTTTTCTCACCATGCTCCGCAAGCACCCTCGCGGCAGCGGTGAGTAGTCGCATCCTGGTTCGCTCGCGACGTTCAAGGCCGATCTCCTTGCGGCGCGCCAGGTTCAAATCCGCCACGGTCGTCGTCATTTCCGGTTTAACCAGCAACGCAAGTTTAAATCGCGCACCATAATTTATCCGCTGCAAGTATCCGGAAGCGTGTCGGGCCGGGCGATCGCCCGTCGCCGGCATGTCGCGCGACCCGCACTAGCCGGAGGTAACCGCCGTTGCTTACGCTGCCGCGAGCGTTTTACCGCCGAGCTTACGCAGCTCGGGCGCAACTTTCTCGCCGATCAGGCGCAGGCTGTCGGCGACCATGTCGAACGGCATGCCGGCATAGGACATGGCCATCACCGGACGGAGTTCGCCGCTCATCTCGTAGCGCCGGGTCCACTTCTCGACGATCTGCTCCGGCGTGCCCCAGATCTGGCGGTCCGCAAACGTTTCGCACGCCGCTTCGAGGCCGCTTTCGCGGATCGTTGCCGCACTCACTTCGTAGGCCTGATAGCCGTTCGTGTCGCTCCAGTGGGAGCTGTCAAAATCGTAGTGGCGGATGACGCTGAGGTAATACTTTGAAAGATACTCCCGCGCCACCTTTTCGGCCACCGCCGGGTCTTCGTGACAATACGTGAAGTCGGCGACCACCGGGGCTCCCGGCGGCTTCGCCGGATGGACTTCCTCGAACCGTGCGCGCCAGGCCTCGATCGCGGCATTGTGCTGATCCCATGGCAGCTGCACGAATGTCATCATCGTGCCACCGATGTTCGCGGCCGCCATCGCCGAGTCCGGTGTCATCGCAACGGAGAAAAAGCCGCGGTCGCGGTAGCCGAACTCGGGCTTCGGCGTCACCGTCGTGCGGGATTGCTTGAAGAATTTTGTGTCGTATTCGGCAACACCGGTCTCGAGGATGTCGAGAATGATTTCCGCAGCCTCGTCAAAGCGTTCCCGCGACGTCGCCATGTCGATGCCGAAAGCGCGGTATTCCTCGCGCGCGAGTCCGCGGCCGAAACCCAGCAGAAAACGCTCGCCCAGGATGACCTGCAACAGGCTGATGCGCTCGGCGACGCGCGTCGGGTTTTCATGCCAGGGCAGAATGATGGCCCCGGCACCGAGCTTGATACGGTTCGTCTTGCCGGCGAGATAGGCGAGCCACTGGAGGTTGTCCGGCATCATCGAGTAATTCGGGTTGAAGTGATGCTCCGGCAGCATCAGAAAATCCATGCCGACTTCTTCCGCCAGCAGTGCGATTTCGGTTTCCTTGCGCAGCATTTCCGGGTCGGACAGTCCGTCATGGGCATTCTGCAGGATGGATAGCATGCCAATTTCCATCGGTCGGTTCCTCTCGGCTGAATAGTTTGTCCGGCGATCGGGTCAGCCGGGGTGGCCACTAGAACAAACTATACAAAAAATGTCAATTTGGATTAATTATGTGTATTTTTCAGCGACCGCGGAAGAATGCCTGTCGCTGATACCGAACGGAAACGTCCGGTAACCCGTTGAAGACGCCGTACCGAGCCGGCACCACGCCCGTCATCGGCGAGCCACCGGACAACATCGCCTGGAGCGATTGGGTCGCGATCGACATCAACCAAGCGGCAGGATTGCCGCCTGGCACAGCCGCACGCTGCCGCGAAGCGGCCGGGTGAAGGGACGTAGCCGATGAGGCCGGTCCGGCGTGGCACCGGGGGCGATGCGGATCATCGCGTGCACCGAGGATCCCGACATCATCGAGACGCCCGCGGGGATGCAGGAGGCGTACCCGCAATCCGACGCACAGCGTACATCGCGCGGGACGTTGCGCAGCCAGAGATTGCGGACGCACGCACCGGATAACGATTCAAGCCGGAGAAATTCTGGCAACGTGTTCGGGGCACAGCGTGTGCCGGTGACGGTCCTCGTGGCTGCCCGCTCACCCGCAACCATCCCGGCGAGTCATTCTCCTATCTGACGTTACGCCGCAGCCGCCTGTGCCGACGGCCACGCTTGCCGGGCCAGGTGGACTACGAGCCATCCGTTGCCTCGACCAGCGCGGTTCGTGCGCGTCCGCGATCGAACAACGTGGCGTTCGCGAACCGACGGTGCGCTGGTTCGGATGTCCCGTGCCGGGGAATTCGGCAAACCGCTTGCACGAACTTGCCGAATATTACTTATTGTTCGTTCAATCTGGACTTAATGAATTGAACAAACTAAAATCCGCCGTATGAACGAACCTGCAGCACAAGTCATTGAAACGTTCGTGGAGCGCCTCGGCGTCGTCGCGCAAGGCGATGGCCTGCCGCGCATCGCGGGCCGGATCATGGCGTATCTCGTGATCCATGGCGGTCCGGTCCGCAGTAGCGAACTCGCCGAGGAACTCCGTGTATCGCGCGCCAGCATTTCCACGAACAGTCGCCTGCTCGAGAGTCTCGGCGTGATCGAACGGGTCACCCGACCGGGCGAGCGTCAGGACTATTTCCAGTTACGCAGCGATCCCTATGTCGAAATGCTGCACGGCTACGCGAGTCGCCTGCAGAAAGCACAGGCAGCCGTCGCCGAGGCACGCGAAAATCTCGATCCGGACGAATGGGGTGATGCGCTGGCCCGCCTCGGTGAGCTCGGAAGATTCTATGACGACATGAGCGACCTGCTCGAAACGATGATCGAACGCGGTCACGGTTCCGGCAATCAGACGAAACGATGAAGCGCTCCTATCTAATCTCCCTCGGGATCGTCGTGGCGATTACGATCTGGATGCTTGCCGGTCGGCTGAGCCCGGACGCGCGCGATCCGGTCGCAACAACGGCACGAAGCACGGAAACATCGGCTATGACGGTCGCCGTGGAAACGAAAACGGCCCGCGATATCGTGCGCTACATCGTCGCGCACGGGCATGTCGAACCACATCGCGTGGTCACCGTTCGCGCGGAAACCGCCGGCAGAATTACCGCGCTCGGTGCCGAAGAAGGCGATCGCGTGCGCGCTGGCGACGTGCTCGCGACGATTGCCGAAGATGATCGAACGGCACAATTGAAGAAGGCGAAAGCGCGCGTAACCGAACGGCAGCAAGCGCACGAACGTGTGAAACGCCTTGCCACAAAGGGCTACCAGGCGGAAAGCCAGTTCGATGAAACGCTGGCGGAACTCACGATCGCGGAAGCGGAGCTGGACGAAATCCGGATTGATATCGAAAAAACCGCAATCCGCGCACCGTTCGACGGCACACTTGAACTGCGCGACGTCGAGTTTGGCGACTATGTCGAAGTGAGCGGTGAAATAGCGACAATCGTCGATAACAACCCGCTCATTGTCGCGGTACGGATCGCACAACACGACATCAGGCGGATCACCTTGTCCGACTCCGTCGATGTCGTGTTCGCCACCGGTGAAACCGCAACCGGCACCGTCAGCTACATCGCGCCGCGCGCGGAGCAGGCGACCCGGACGTTTCGCATCGAAATCGAGGTACCGAATCCGGATGCCGCGATCCGTTCAGGCATGAGCGCCGAGGCACGTATCCCGACCGGGACGGTATCCGCGCAGTTCGTTTCTTCCGCCCTGCTCAGTCTCGACGCCGGCGGTGCCATCGGTATCAAGACGGTCGACGACGATAACGTGGTGATATTTCATCCGATCGACATCGTGATGTCGGAGAAAAACGGTATCTGGGTAAGCGGCTTGCCCGAAGTCGCCCGCGTCATCGCGGTTGGTCACGGTTTCGTCTCGCAGGGGCAGCTTGTTCGCGTGCGCGCGGAAAATCGTGATTCCGGCGGTGAGTTCGCGGTTCCCGCGCGTGATGATGCCGCAAAAATCGTATCGCGCCTGAACGGCGACCCGGTTCACTCGTTGTAATGCACGGGATCATCGACGCCGCGTTCTCGCGCGCACGCATGGTCGTGCTCACGTTTTGCATCGTCATGCTGATGGGTATGGCGGCCTATCTCGCCATACCGAAAGAGTCCGAGCCGGATGTTCCGATCCCGACCATTTATGTCTCGATGACGCACGAAGGGATCGCGCCCGCCGATGCGGAACGTCTACTCGTGCGCCCGATGGAAAAAGAGCTCCAGGCAATCGAGGGCGTCAAGGAAATGCGCTCCGTCGCCGGTGAGGGGCATGCCTCGGTTACGCTCGAATTCGACGCAGGCTTCGATGCCGACCAGGCATTGCTGGACGTACGCGAAAAAGTTGATCTCGCACGCCCCGAGTTGCCGCCGGATACGGATGAACCGCGGGTCAACGAGATCAATGTCGCCCTGTTTCCGGTATTGACCGTCGTTCTCGCCGGCACCGCGCCCGAGCGGACGCTCGTCGATGTCGCGCGCGATCTGAAAGATTCGCTCGAAGCGTTGTCGGGAGTGCTTGAAGTCGATATCGGCGGCGACCGCGAAGAGGTGCTGGAAGTTATTGCGTCTCCGGAGGTGCTCGAAACCTACGATATTGCGTTCGGCGATCTGTTTAATCTGATCACGCGCAACAACCGGCTCGTAGCCGCCGGGGCGCTCGATACCGGCGCCGGGCGCATGGTCCTGAAAGTGCCGGGCGTGATCGAGGAACTCGACGACATCCTGCAGCTGCCGGTAAAGGTGGTCGACGATACCGTCGTGTTGTTCCGGGATGTTGCGACGGTACGGCGAACGTTCAAGGACCCGCTCGGCTTCGCCCGGGTAGGGGGCCAGCCGGCAGTCGTGCTCGAGGTGAAGAAGCGTATCGGCGCCAACATTATCGAAACCATCGCCGAGGTGCGTGAGATCGTTGAATCCGAGCGGCTGCTGTGGCCCGCGGGGATTTCCGTGAGCTACCTGCAGGACGGTTCACGGCGCATACGCGACATGCTCGGCGACCTCGAGAACAATCTGCTGACCGGCATCATCATGGTCATGGTCGTCATCATCGCGGCGCTCGGTCTGCGTCCCGGCATCCTCGTTGGCCTCGCGATTCCGGGTTCTTTCCTGGCCGCGATACTCCTGTTGTACATGATGGGTTACACGCTGAACATCGTCGTCCTGTTCGCGCTGATCCTCACGCTTGGCATGCTTGTCGATGGCGCAATCGTCACGATAGAACTCGCCGACCGCAAATTGATCGAAGGTGAATCGCGGGGCGAAGCTTACGCGAATGCCGCGAAACGCATGTTCTGGCCGGTGACGGCATCGATCGGGACGACCCTCGCGGTGTTTCTGCCGTTGATCGCGTGGCCCGGCATGATCGGCGGATTCATGAAGTATCTCCCGATCACGGTGTTGATCACGCTCACGGCATCGCTCGCCATGGCGCTCATATTCATTCCGGTCCTCGGCGGTCTGTTCGGCAGCGCGCAGGGCAGTTCAAGTGTCCCGGCCGCGGTGCACGCGGCGGAAAGCGGTGATCTCGATTCTATCGACGGCTTCGGCGGCGCGTATCTGCGAACACTCGGCGCACTGCTGCGGCACCCGGCGAAGATATTCATCGTCGCGCTCATATGCCTGGTCGGCACCTACGTCGCCTACACGCTGTTCGGCCGCGGCGTGGAATTCATGCCGGAAGTCGAACCCGAAGTCGCCCAGGTCCAGGTCCAGGCGCGGGGTGACCTGTCGATCCATGAACGTGACGCCCTCGTGCGGACAGTCGAACAACGTCTGCTTGACGTCGACGGCATCAAGACCGTCTACGCCCGCACGCTGGGCGACGGTAGCAGCGGTCTGATGATGGAGACGCCGGTCGATGCCATTGGCATCATCCAGCTTGAATTCGTACCCTGGCGCCAGCGTCGACCGGCCGCCGAGATCATCGCGGAGCTACGTGAGCGTACTGATGGCATTCCCGGCATCATGATCCAGGTTCGCAAGCAGGAACAGGGTATGTCGCAGGGCAAGCCCATCCAGCTGCAGATCACGTCGCGCGACTCGAGCAGGATTGCGCCGGCGGTTGGCCAAATCCGTGAGTTGCTCGAACAGCTCGGCGGTTTTATCGACATTCAGGACAGCCGGCCGCTGCCAGGTATCGAATGGCAGGTTATTGTCGATCGCGAACAAGCCGCGCGTTACGGCGCCGACATCACGCTGCTCGGCGATACGGTCAAGATGATCACGACCGGCATGCAACTCGCGGAATTTCGCCCCGACGATGCCGACGAGGAACTCGATATCCGCCTGCGGTTTCCCCCCGGAGAACGAAATTTCGAACGCCTGGACCATTTACGCGTACCCACCGCGCAGGGCCAGATCCCGATCAGTAACTTCATCACGTTCAAACCCGCGCAGAAGACCGGCAGCCTGCACCGCATCGACGGCCGTTCATCGCTGGAAGTTCTCGCCGACGTCGAGGAAGGCCTGCTGGCGGACGATCAGGTGAAGAAAATCAAGGCTGCGTTGCCGACGGCCGGGCTCGATCCGGCCGTCACCGTCAGGTTCAAGGGCCAGGACGAGGACCAGCGCGAAGCCATGGTGTTTCTGATCACCGCTTTTATCACCGCGCTCTTTTTTATGCTCGTGATCCTCGTTACGCAGTTCAACAGTTTCTACGAGGCATTCCTCGTGTTGAGCGCGATCGTTTTCTCCACCGCCGGTGTGCTTCTCGGGATGCTGCTGACACACCAGCCGTTCGGCATTGTCATGGGCGGGCTCGGGGTCATCGCGCTGGCCGGGATCGTGGTCAATAACAACATCGTGCTGATCGATACGTTCAACGATCTGAAACGTCGCGGGATCGCACCGCGCGAAGCGATCCTGCGCACCGCGGCTCAGCGACTGCGGCCCATCCTGCTGACGTCGATCACGACGGTGCTCGGGCTCATGCCGATGGTGTTCTCGTTGACGATTGATCTGATCGGGCAGGATATTTCCGTGGGCGCACCGTCGACGGACTGGTGGCGCCAATTGGCGAGTGCGATTGCCGGCGGGCTGACGTTCGCGACCGTGTTGACGCTCGTGCTGACCCCGTGTCTGCTGATGCTCGGGGAGAACGTTTCAGCGTGGCGGCGCCAGGCTCGTCGGGCCGGCGGTGAAACGCCCGCTTCAATCGCCGCGGATGCCGGCTAGTTCGATGTCGGGGACGTGACGTCAATGCAGGGTGTCCCCGTTCCCGGGATGTGACGTCAATGCGGGATGCCCGCATTTCCGCCGGCGGTTCGCGCAACCGACGCTACTGCCGTTATGTGCCCCGGTGCGATCGTCGGCGTGACCGCCCGCGCAGGTATGGGCTAAGCTCGGGTTAAACCATACGCACGGTGGCTGTACGAGGACATGCGAAAAAAGCTTCCCGGACTGCTGGCCGTGCTTCTCAATCTCACTGTGTGGAATTTCGTCCTGTCCGGAAGTTGGGGTGGTTTTTTTTCTTCGGCGTATTTTGTCCTGTTACACGGCATTATTTCGGGCACCACGTTATTGTTCTTGTGGCTGTTGGCGATTCAGTTTCGTCGTTCGGGGAAACCGGCAGCGCTACTGTTGCTGAGTATCCTGTTTGCCTTCCTGCCGCCTGCTTTAACGCTATGGCTGGCTTATGCCATTCCACAACTGATGCAATTGAAATTTGCAGGCCTCGATACCCTGCTTCTCGTTGCCGTGTGGGTAATCGCTTTGGATTGGTACATTTGGGTCCTGCTCGGGGTCGCTAATTATTTTCTATTGCGGCTGCATTCAAACCAGGCGGAACTATTGACCGGCACCACGAACAGGCAGTTGTGATTGCCGGTGATCATTTCATCCGCCCGATTCGTTCCCGGCCCATCGGTTTGCGCTCAAGGCGGCGGGAAAGCCCGTGTTCGCTCCTCATGCGGGCAACCGGCGCCGCCGGCGCGAGTTCGCCGTAAGTTCTCGCGGTATCGAGTGCCCTCATGCGACCGGGGTTTTACCCTGACCCGACGGACCTTTGAGTCAACGCTATGGACTTGCCCGGGTCACAGCGAATTCCTCCGGCAGAATCACCCGGCGACGCAAATTCCAGCTCAATGCCGGCGTTCGCGAGGGTGAGAATCGGGATCATGAAATCGGCCGCCGGCATGTGTCAGACGTGTTCGAGGCGCTGCAACGGCGCTGCGACGGGGTGTACGCCGTTTTCCAGCGTCTGCACCACGGCGCGCAGCGCATCATTCGTCATGATGTTCCTGCCGGGCTGATGACCCGCATCGAAATGCTGCATCCGTTCTTCGGGGAATGCGGGCAGGCGCGGCCGTCTGCGGGAAGCGTTCGGGGTCGTGATGCCGATCGACACGCTGATGGGCGAGCGGAAGCGGCCTGCCCTCGGGGTGCAGGGTCGGATTGCTCACCGGAGAAACGAATACTGCGGACGCGTGGAGCGTCACGATTACGATCGCTATCTCGCCTTGGACGACATCGAACTCACGAAGACGAAAGCTAAGGAAGCTCTGCATAAGTGCAGAGCTTCCGGCGGCACAGGGCGGTGCCGCCAAAATCGACGAACGGTGTTCGTTGATTTTGTGAGCAAAGCGAAAATCACATTTTTCGCTTTGATGCTCTGAAAAGTCCAGGATGGACTTTTTCAGAGTTTCCCTAAGCCACCGCAGACGGCCGGGATCTGCGAGCGCTTCCACAAGACCATTTTGCCGGAGTTCTACGAGGTGGGTTTCCGTAAAACGGTCTACGCCGGTGTCGAATCACTTCAGCGCGACCGCGACGATGGCCGCGTTTACGATGATTCCGAACGTACGCATCAGGGCAAGATGTGCCGCGGGCGGACGCCGCTCGAAACGCCGGACGACGGCAAACGGATCCGGAAGGGGTAGAAAACAGCTTAGACTGTCGACTGACGGACAGCTCCGCAAAATCGATCGCTGTCAGGTCGAATCTGAACGTCTCTACAGGTATGGTAGTACAACCACGTTCCAGAGGTCGCCGCGATGCTGTGTTGTGTTATTGGGGGCGCGCTCGCTGCGCTGTTGATTGCGAAGCTGAGTCGCTTGCCGTTCATCGGCCCGTTGTTCGTTCGTCTCACCCCGAAACCAAACGACCCGTCGAACTGGCGACTGGGCGTCGGCGGTGACCACCGATGAGCGCCGTCGCACCGTCCCGGGCGCCGGATTTCGCGCCGCCACAGCACGCCTTCGGGCCGCTCACCCGGTCGCGCCTGCGCCGGCTCGGCCTCATCTATCTCGTCGTGTTCACGCTCGGTATCGGACTCGCGCTCGTCGCCGCGACCCCGGGCACCCAGGCGTTCGGACTCGGACTCGCGTTCCCCGGTGGCGGTTTCATCCATTACCTCGCCGGCGGCGCCGGCAGCGTCGCACTGCATCTCGCCTGCGCAGTGCTTACGCTCATCCTGTTCGTGTTCGGTCTCGCATTGTGGTTCGGCACCGGTAATCAGGCCGCACCGTTCATCGTCTGGATTGGCGGCGCACTCGCCGCCGCGGCGATGGGGCATGCGCACACGTTTGCCGGTTCCTGGCTCGTCGTCAGCGCTCTCGCCGCGGCGACCGCCGCCGGCGCCCGGTTCGGCCATCGCCGCTTGCTCGCGGGGAAGCTCGCGCGGCGTGAACAACGACGTGCCTCGATCGGTACGTGGGTAGCGCCCGCGACCGCGCTCGACACCGCCGGTCGACCGGTCGTTGAGGAACTCGCGCCCGACGATCTCGCGGCGCTGCGCTACGCGCTCGATCGGGCGCTGCAACCGGTCGATCAATTCAACGGCTTCGATTTTATCGATCAGTTTCAGCCGAGTGCCGTGCGTTACCAGATCAACAATCTCGGCTATGTCCTGAGTCTCGCGAACGCTATTCGCCTGCCGGCAATGCGCGGCTATCTCGTCGATGCACAGCGCCGCCTCATTGAGAAAAAGAAGCAGCACCGCGTGTGGAAATACTGGGCGCTGGAAAGCCTGTGGGGTAATTTCCGCCACGAACCGAACCCGATGGCGCGCGACAACGTGATGTACTCGGGCTGGTATGCGGCACAAATCGGCTTGTTCGAAGCCGCCACCGGCGACTTGTCCTGCGCCGAACCGGGCGCGCTCACGTTGCGTGCCGCGAACGGCACGGAATACGTGAACGACTTCCACACGCTCGCCGCGACGCTGGCGGAGAACGAACGCATGAGCGAGTTCTGCCTGTTCCCGTGTGAGCCGAACTGGATCTATCCGCTGTGCAATAACCAGGCGGCGCTCGGCCTGCGCCTGCACGATCGTCTGCACGGCACGCATTACTGGAACGATGTCGCGGCGCAGTATCGGCGCCGCCTCGAACAGGAGTTCATCGATGTCGACGGCCATCTCGTGCCGCTGCGCTCCACGCGTACGGGTTTGACGATCCCGGGTCTGCAGTCTTCGAGCGAAGACGCGATCGCGGCGTTCTGGATGCACCCGCTGTTTCCCGACATCGCCACGAGGTGGTGGGAGATCGCGCGCAGCGAACTGTTCCGCGTCACCGGTGACGGACTTGAATTGTTGCCGCTGAAGCCATGGCTCGACGCGGGCAACTATCGTTTCAATACGGCCTACGCGCTCGGCGCCCTCGGCATGGCGGCGCGCGAACTCGGTGACGAAGACGCCGTGCGGGCAATCCGTGGCACGATCGATGAACTCGCCACGGCGCGTCATGGCGGCGTGCTCAGTTATCCCGGTTGCTCGACGTGGTCGCACACGTTCATGCTGAACATGCGGATCGGCCGCGCGAACGGGCTCAGCGATCTCGTCAACGAGGAACGCCCCGCCCCGTGGCGGAACGGGCCGACGATCGAAGAGGCCGCGTATCCCGAGGTCCTGCCGGCGCGGGCCGTCAGCGACGGCGCGGCGCTCGCGGCGGTGCTGTACCCGGGCACGGCGGGCGGTCGTCGCGAAATCGTGCTCGGCGGATTGCGTCCTGGCACCGGGTACCGCTGCGAAGGTTGTGTCGAGGAGCACGCGACGGCGGACGCCGAAGGACGCCTGCGCGTCGCGATCGAACTCGACGGCCGCCGTGAGCTCAGGATCAGTCCGCGTGATTGACGGTCGCACGATCAGCGTCGGCATGATTTAGCACTGTCGCCGCGGTGTGGAACCACGCGGGAGACCGCGTGGCGGCGTGAGTGGACACACCGCGCCGCAGCCACCGGATTTTCCCCGCACCGGCCGACCACCGCGTCCACAAGCGGCGCGCGATGTCGGCACGCGTCGTGAGCACGCCGTTCAACGGGAGCAGATTTGCGCGCATCAGCGCAGCGTTCCTGGCAGCACGTGTGCCGGCCACCGGCAGCAGTCGGGCCCGCTCAGGCGCGCGGGAGTACGGATCGCCGGTACTGTCCGGCCAGCGCGGGGCAGCGCGTTCGAACGACGTGCTGCCGGTTGCCGCCCGGCGACGCGACGAGTCCGGTATCATGACCGGTCCCCGAGTCCAGCATCCCTGAGGAGACCTTGATGGCGGATCTGCTAGTCGAGCAAAACAACGGCATTGCCACGCTTACGTTCAATCGCCCGGAGGCGCGCAATGCGCTCAGCATCGACATGCGCACGAGCCTGCGCGATGTCCTTGCCGAGCTCGAACACGACGACGAGACGCGCTGCATCGTCATGCGTGGAGCAGGCGATCACTTCATGGCCGGTGGCGACGTGAAACGCATGAGTGAGTACATCGAACGCCCGCCGGCCGAAATCCGGGCTTCCGTCACGCAGCGGATCCATGATCTGCATCCGATCATGTTCACGATGCGGCGCATGCCGAAACCAATCGTTGCCTGCGTTGCTGGCGCCGCCGCCGGCGCGGGCGTCAGCATGGCGCTGGCTTGCGACCTCGTCATTGCAGCGGACTCCGCGTTTTTTACGCTCGCCTATGTGCATATCGGCACGAGCCCGGATGGTTCCGCATCGTTCAACCTGCCGCGCGCGGTCGGCATCAAGAAAGCGATGGAGATCGCGTTGCTCGGCGATCGCTTCGACGCGCAGACCGCAAAAGAGATCGGCATGATCAATTTCGTCGTGCCGGAAGCGGATCTCGCGGCGGAAACGGACAAGCTCGCCACGCGGCTCGCGAACGGGCCGACCCGGGTGTACGGGAATACGAAACGGCTGCTCTACCGCTCGCTCGAGAATGCATGGGAGTCGCAGTTGCAACTCGAAGCGGAAACGTTCGCCGATTGCGCCGCGCGTGCGGATTTCCGCGAAGGCGTGACGGCGTTCGCGGAGAAGCGCAAGGCGAAATTCACCGGCAACTGAGATGCCGGTCGCGACCGCGGGCCGTTACGGCCGCATGAACGGGTATTCCGTGTCGGGATTCAGGTTGTCGATGGTGTAGCGAAGTTCCTCGGCGATATCCTCGACCGAGCGGCTGTTGCGCCAGATCCCGATCGCCGCGCTGACGAGCAGGCGACCCAGCAGATCGTCCGGGGTGCCGTGCGCCGCCGCCTCGGCGAGCAGTTTTTCGACGTGAGCGTTAACGAGTTTTCGATCGGCGGCGCCCATGGCGGATCCTCCGGCTGGCATACAGCCCGTGTTGAATCGAGGCGCAGAGCATAAGCGCTGCCTCGCGCGCCGGTTTGATCGCGATCAAGTGCCTTTTTGCGCGCCCGAGGGCATGCGCCGGTGAACCGGGGCGGGTGACCGGGTCGGGGCGATCCTGCAATGGCGACGCGCTATCGGGCGAGGCGTTGGCGTACCCGCCAGCAACTGCAGCGCCGGGCCGCGCGCGCGAACACGATCGACCGTGCGATGCCGGTGCGGGTGCAGGCGTTCGGTGTAGAATTTGACCGCAGCGGTTCGCGATTGCACTATCAGGCCATGACGCTATTACTGATCCGCCACGGCGAGACCGACATGAACACGAATCGGGTCGTGCAGTTTCCCGACACCCCGCTCGGCGAGCACGGCCTGCGCCAGGCCGAACGGCTCGGTCAAAGTCTGCGCAAGCGCTCGATCGCCCGCGTGCTGACCAGCGATTATGCGCGCGCACGCGTGACCGCCGAGCATGTCGCGCGTCATACGGGTGCGGAACTCCTTGTCCTGCCCCGCTTGCGCGAGCGGAATTTCGGCGATATTCGCGGCACTTCCTACGCCGATCTCGGCGAGCTCGATATTTTTGCCCCGCAATTTATCCCGCCCGGCGGCGAATCCTGGGAAGTCTTCGATCGCCGGGTCGACGCCGCCTGGGCCGAGGTGCTCGAACACGCCGCGGCGATCCCCGGGGATATCGCGATCGTCACGCACGGTCTCGTATTGCGCTCGCTGTTTTCACGCACGCTCGATGTGAGCGCGCACGCGCTCGAAACCGATATCGTGGTCGCGAACACCGCGGTGACACTGGTCGATCGCGAGCCGCCGTGGCGCGTGCGCGAGCTCGCCAGCGTTGCCCATCTCGATGACGTCAAGCGCGATGTCGCGCCGGTCTAGGTCATGATTGATACTGCGTTTACGCGTCTCGTCGGCTGCCGCTACCCCGTGCAGTCCGTGCCGATCCCGGGTATCGCGACCGTCGAGTTCGTGGCGGCGATATGTAACGCCGGCGGCCTCGGTATGCTGCCGGGATCGATGGCGCCGGCGGATGCCGTGCGCGGCATGTTGGCGAAACTCCGCGAACTGACGGACGCACCGCACGGGGTCAATTTCCTCATTCCGTTTCTCGAGCCCGGCTATGACGCCGTCAGCGCCGCCGCCGAGCACGCGCGCGTGATCGAATTCTTTTACGGCACGCCGGATCCGGAACTTGTCGCGCTCGCACACGCCGGCGGGGCGTTGTGCAGCTGGCAGGTCGGATCGGTCGACGAGGCCCGGGCCGCGGCAGGGGCCGGGTGCGATTTCATTATTCAGCAGGGCGTCGAAGCCGGCGGACACGTTCGCGGCACGACGGATCTGTACGACGTGCTCGGTGCCACGCTCGATGCCGTGTCGGTACCCGTACTCGCCGCGGGCGGCATTGCCACGGGCGCCGACTACGCTGCGGCGATAGCCGCCGGTGCCGCCGGTGTGCGGGTTGGCACCCGCTTCGTGTGCTCGCGCGAATCGCGCGCGCACGAGGACTACAAGCACGCGCTCGTCGCCGCGGACGCCGACGATTCGACGTATACCGAGGCGTTTTCCGTCATGTGGCCGCACGCGCCACACCGGGTGCTGCAGAGCGCGATCGACGCGGCGAACAACTGCGAGGATGAAATCGTCGGTGAGTGGACGTTCGGCGGCGAGCGGCTTGCGATCCCGCGTAACGCGGTGATCGCGCCGACCGCCGATACAACCGGCCGGATCGAGGCGATGGCCCTGTATGCCGGTCGTTCAGTCGGTCGGATTACGTCCGTCGACAGCATCGAGCAAATCATGGCCGACCTCGTCGGCGCCTGAAACGTCGCGCGACCGGGTCCGTCAGCCCCGGTACCGCTCTTCGAACAACAGCGAACGCACGCGTTTCGCGGTGCTGCGCCGGGTGGCGGGAAACCACGCGAGTTCGCGTTACGTCCGTCGACAGCATCGCGCAAATCATGGCCGACCTCGTCGGCGCCTGAAACGTCGCGCGACCGGGTCCGTCAGCCCCAGTACCAGTCTTCGAACAACAGCGTGCGCACGCGTTTCGCGGCGCTGCGCCGGGTGGCGGGAAACCACGCGAGTTCGCGCCCGGCACCATCGCGTGCCTGTGCCGAACGTGTGCGGATCCCGCGCAGGTTCGCGTTGCGGGCGCGTACGCCAACGGGCTGGCAAACCTCGTGCGGTACCGGTTTCCCGTTCAAATCGAACGGATAGTTGTCATGCAGTCCGGCCTTCGCGACGCCGAGGCGAGAGTGCACATCGGCGACCCGTTGCGCGCGCGGCAGCGTGACCGCGACGAGCACCGGGCCGGAATCCGACCGCAGGTCTTCGGGTTCGTACGGCCACTGGTGGATAAACGCACGCAGGTTCAGGCGCGCGGTGACGTGATCCTCGTTCAGGTACAGGGTCGGGAAACTTCCGGGCGGGTTCCAGCGTCCGCCACGCGCTTGCGCGAACGAGGGATCGAGCGGGTCCCGCCAGGCGGGATCGGCGATCCGCCACCACGTGTGGCCGTCCGGCAGGTTTTCCGACTGCAGGCCCACCGCGTTATCGCTCAGGCCGGTATCGCCGCGAAATCGAACATCGCACGCACCGTGGCCAGCAACTCGCGGCTGTCACCGCTCGCGACGAAATCGAGCAGCGACACACCGCCACGCGCCGCGATGGGACGCCGGACAACCGCCGGGATGCGGTCGCGCTTGACGTAGTGCACGAGGATATCCGTGGCGGCCGCGAGATCGCCGAGCATCTCCTGGCGATCCGCCGGCGCGCCCCGGTCGAGCCATTTCGCGATGGCCTGACGACTGATGCCGAGCAGGCGCGAGGCTTCCGACTGACTCAGGCCCCACACCGAGAGCGTGCGCGCGAGCGACTGTCCCGAGCGCTGACGGTCAAAGTGCTCGGCGAACGTGTCGAGCCACGCTTTCTCCCCGGCATGCGCACGGAAGATGCGCTCGGCGGCTTCGCGCGGATCGGGGCCTGAGGTTTTCGTATCCGTAGTCATAGGGTGGTTCTCCGACCTGCAACCGTATGTCAACCGCTACCATTTGTCAACCTCGTTCCCCGCGCGCCGGATCGGTTCATTCGCGGGCGATAACCGGCAATACGAGATGGGACGGGTGCGTGGCGTCGTGCAACACGGTATTCGCCGCGACGACGAAATCCGCGGCCGATTCCGCGGCAATCACACCGCCCGTATTCGTATTGCGGTCGAAGCGCGGGAAATTGCTGCTCGACACTTCGAGTCGCAGGCGATGCCCGGCCCGGAACACGGTCGCCGTCGCCACGAGATCGATCTCGATACGCTGCACCTCACCGGGCGACATGAGTTGCGGGCCGGAAAAACCTTCCCGATACCGGAGGCGCAGGATGCCGTCGGTTACGAGCAACGCGCGCCCGTCGGGATAAACATCGACGAGTTTGCCGGTGAAGTCGGTGTCCGGCGCGGATGAACGGACATACAGCACGAGGTTCAGTGGCCCGGTCACTTCGAGATCGTGCTCGAGGATCGCGCTCGTGTAGCACAGCACGTCCGCGCGCGTTTCGATCGCGCGTTGATCGCGCGGCCCGGCATTTGCCGCGATAAACAGGCCCGGCAGGAAACTCGCGCCGCCGACGGTTGGCACCGGGTCGTGCGGATCGTAGATGAACGTGTCCGGCGGTTCGTCGTCCGGTGCCGCGAACGACAGCGTGGCAGCGTTTGCGGCCGCGCCACCGTCGCTGTGCAGGTAGAGTTTGCGCCAGTCCGTATCGGGCAGCGGCCAGTCGTCCTCTTCGCGCCAGACGTCCGGGCCCATGATGAACAGCTTCACGGGTTTGTCCGACCCGAGCCCGTTGTCGGCGCCCTTGAGCCAGTGATCGAACCAGCGGATCTGTTCGGCCGTGACATCGGCGACGGCATCGTGCGCGAACATACCGAAATTGCGCTCCGGATAGACACCACCGTTATAACCGTGCACCCAGGGTCCGATGATCAGTTTCTGCGGCACCCGACCCTTCATCGCGCCGTAGTTCGCGAGTGTGCCGCCGAGGAACAGGTCGAACCAGCCGCCAAAATTCAGCGCCGGCGCCGCGATCGTATCGCGGTGTTCGGCCGGCGCTATGCGGCGCCAGTAATCGTCGTAGTCGGGATGCGCGATCCAGTCGCGGACATACGGCGCGAGGTCGGCGAGTTCCGGCAACTCGCTGAGCGGCGTATGCCAGTAACGTTCGTCGACGTGATCGGCGATCGCGATCGCGGCACCGAGGGCCGCGGGTTCCGCTTCGCCGCGGCCGAGACGCCGCGCGGCTTCGCCCACGGCGAACGTCGCGCTCGCCCACTGCAGGATGAAACCGAGCTGAAACGCGCCGCCCTGATACGTCCATTTGTCATAGTACTGATCGGTGGTGATGAACGGCGCAATCGCTTTCAGCGCCGGCGGGTTTTTCATCGCCGCGAGCCATTGCGTCGCCCCGTAATAGGACGCACCCATCATGCCGACCTCGCCGCTGGACCACGCCTGCGCGGCGGCCCACGCGATCGCATCGACGCCGTCATCGGCCTCCTGGAAATAGGGATCGAACGTGCCCCCGGATTTGAACGTACCGCGGCAATCCTGTACCACGACGGCATAACCAGCCTGGGCGATACGCAGGATGTCGCCGGCCAGGAACAGCAGCGCCGGCTGTTCCTTGCTGTAAGGCAGTCGCAGCATGACCACGGGATGGCGGGACGACCCGGCGGGTCGGTAGACATCCGTGGCGAGGCTGACCCCGTCGCGCATGACAACAGGCAGGTCCTTTTCGATCGTCAGTTGCATACTCTCCACCGGGCAAGGCCGTTCGTTCAACTCGCTTCATTGTTCCACAATCGGCGCCACCAGGGTGCGCCGGGGCCGCCCGGCGGCACGACCGGGGTGCCGTCGGCTCGCGGCAGGGCCGTGCCCGTCAGCTGTTCGAACCGCCGCGCTTCCTCGCGCTGGCGGCCGGGGAGTTCGGTCGCGAGATAGTGTTCCGCCGCCTCGCAGCGCGGTGCGCCCTGCCACGGGTGGCGAATGACGTAGCGGCCCTGGAAGTTCTCGCGGTCGCCGGTTTCGATAAACATGAGGTCTTCGGGGAATTCCGCCTCGGCGTAGCGCAAATGCAGACGCGTGACAAAGACGTTCGCACCGCCGCGAGAGCTCGCCTGGCTGTCGAGCCAGAACACGCCGAGCTCACGCAACTGCTCGTGCGACAGTGGATCGGCCGCGCACGGATCACACCACGCCATGTCCCAGGCGTATTCGAGCATTGCGACCGCGTTGTTGTTCGCCGCGAGTTGCCGGTTGAACATCGTCCGGTAGAACGTAGCGAAATCGTCTTTTATCGACACCGGCAAATCCATCCCGGTCGGCACGCGCACGGTGCGGTAATTACGCGTCTCAACCCGGCCCGTACGCGTGAGCGCGTAGACGTAGAGTTCCTGGGCGCCTTCGGCATTGACCATGCCGAGCCGGATCGGCAGCATGAATTTCGGGCTCTCGTAGGCAAGCTGTAACGGCCGCAGATACGTGTAGCCGAGATCCTGCTGCGCCGCGAGGTTCACTTTCGCGACGAAGAATTTCATTCCCTGTTTCAGGTAGCTGCCGATCGTCGGCACGGCGCCGGGCGGTACCCGGTAGCCGGATTCGTTCAGCCACGTGAGCAGGCCGCCACTCTCGGATGCCGACAGGATCGCGATGTCGTATTCACCGACGGCGTATTCGGCCTCGATCGTCACGCCGAGACTTTTTGCGCGCGCTGCGGCGGATGCCGGCGCCGCCGCGTCTTCCATCACCATCGACTTCATCATGTCCATGCGCTGCATTACGCGGCACGGATCCTCGTCGAAATACTCGACGAGACGCGGCGCCGTATACGCATCGAGGTGTTCGATGAGCGTCCGCTCGGCGACGTTGATTTGTCCTTCTTCGAGCACGGTCGGCACCGGCACGACGATCGCGAACTCGTCGACGGCGCCGCGGAAGTTGTTGTTCATCGTCATAACCGTGCGTTCGTCGTCACGCACGAGTACGACCTGGGACGCATCGTTGTAGAGCGCTGTGTCCGCGCGTGCGACATAGAAGCCGCAAAACGCGTTCGCCGCGCCCGACAGGATCACGGTGGTGAGGGCAGCCATGGCGGCGAGCGGTTTAAGGACAGACATGATGTTCTCCTTGCAGACAGGTTTTCGAACGTACCGGGGTTCGCGTGCGTACCGGCTCGGGTACTCGCGCCGGCCACAGCCGGTTTGCGATTGGCACGCACGGGGCGCAGATGACGAGCGCGACGATCGCCCCGTTCGGGCGGAACAGCGCGAATTCGATCCAGGCGGCGACGCACGCGACGAGCAGCGCGAACGCGATCCGCGGGCCACGGCCGAGCGGGGTCGACCGCGGGTCGGAAATCATGAAGAACGCAAAAATCAACAACGCACCGTTCGACAGCTGGTGCAGCGTCACCGCGAACGGATCGCCAAGGTACACACCGCGCATGAGCGCGAGGCCGGCAAAGCCCGCGAGGAACGCGAGCGTCGTGTCGATCCGCGCGGCGCGCACGACGACGAGGCAGCCGGCGCCGGCGATGGCGATGCCGAGCAACATCGTGTGTCCCCACTGGCCGGGTGAAATCCACGCGCCGTCGCACACGCTCGTCATGACCACAATCGCGAAAGCCGTCGGATTGAACACGTGACGGCCGTCGAACCGGAATACGGACTTGCTCGCGATCGCGAGCGTTGCGGCGGTCGCGGCCACTATCGGATCGTTCGTGCGCAGCAGCAGGCACAACGACAGCGCGGAGATCAGCGCACTGCGGGGTTCAAACCGGTTGCGCGTGCCGCACCATTCGGCGAGGAGCGCGCTGACGATGATTGTCGCCGCGATCGCGGCCCCGAGTTGCAGGTAGCCCATCGCGATGCCGGCGGTGAGCAGCGTACCGAGCGCGGCGATTTGCAGCGCTCGGGGATCCGCGGTGAGCGTGTTGCGTGGTTGCTGATTCGCCATTGCGTGTCTCCCGGGGCGCGTTCGTGGTGTCTTGCGTGGGTCGTGTTCGACGCGGGACAAGTTAGTCCGGATCCCGCGACGCGGGTGTAAAAGGTTTGTAAAAGCCGCACCCGGGCAACGCCGCACGGGGACGCGGAGACCCGCCCGCGAGTGTAAAAATTCTGATAAATCAGGGGTGTTTCGGCCCGGCCTTGTGTAAAGAATCCTTTACAAATTCCCTCGGGGGCGTGCTCGCTGTTCCGCGGGTTTAAGCTAAGGCATGGAAATTGCGCGTAAATTCTTTCGGGGAACAAATTTTGCATCGACAAGATCCGGTTACGGAAACGGCAACCCGCCGGTAATCCACACCCAGGGAGGGTATTTTCATGCGACAAACACTGCGTTCCATTACGATCGGCGTAACCACCTGCCTTGCGCTGATCGGCGCGACGATACCAACGGCTTCCGCCGTCATCTTCGACCAGGTTGTGCTCGGCAGCGATGCAATCTGGCTCGCCGGGCGTTCCGATATCGTGGTACCGCCCGCCTCGGATCCGTGGCCGGGCGGACTACTGCGCCACCCGGGTCCGACCCCCGAGGAAATTCAGGAAACCGCACCGCCCGTATTCAGCGTCACCGCCGGCGACGTCATCCGGGTCGCGGATCCGGTCGACGGCGCGATCAGTTTTTTCAACGGCTTCGGCGGCGTCGTGTACGGGCCGGAGGGTAACGGCCTGCCCGGCACGAGCCAGTTGGGTTCGTTTGGCGGGATCAGCAGTTATATCGGTACCGAAGGCGCGCTCGTCGGTCTGTTCCTGAACGACGATATTCCGAATGGCGCGGCACCGGCCGCACTGAATTTCTCGACTGTCGGGGTCGACCCGCTCGGGATTGATTTCCTCACGCTCATGCCCGGACTCGGCCAGGTGTTCTTCATCGGCAACGGGGTCACGAGCGGCGGCGACTTCCAGGAGTTTATCGCCCCGGCCGGCGCCACCCGTTTCTTCCTCGGGGTGCCGGACGGATTCGGCTTCAATGGCGCGCCCGGTGCCTACGATGACAACGACGGCTCCTACCGGGTGCGGCTCGGGATCAACGAAATTCCGACGATTCCGGAACCCGCTTCCGTGGCGCTGTTGGGCGCGGCCGTCGCCGGCCTCGCGGCGTCTCGCCGGCGGTCGAAGCGCGCCTGGTAGCCCGCACCGAAACCGGGCAAACGTGATTGCGGGCCGCGCCTGGCGCCCCGCAAGGGGTCGGATCGCGGTGAGCGCGGCGCTGCGTGCGGCGGTTCGGCGCACGCGCGCTCATTCGTTTTCGTACCCGCCTGAATTCCGGTAGGCTCTGTCGTTCCAGGGGGTGGCATACGGCCGCCCGTGACAACAAACGTGAGCGCCCGAGTCCATGCGAATCCGCAAACTGCTCGTCGCCAACCGCTCCGAAATCGCGATCCGCGTCATGCGCGCGGCGACCGAACTCGGGATCCGGACGGTGGCGATTTATGCCAATGAAGATCGTTTCGCCCTGCATCGCTTCAAGGCCGACGAAAGTTACCTGATCGGCGGCGGCAAGCAGCCCGTCGCCGCCTATCTCGATATCGACGGAATCCTCGAAATCGCGCGCCGAGAGGATGTCGACGCGATCCATCCGGGTTACGGGTTTCTGTCGGAGAACCCCGATTTCGCGGAAGCGTGCGCAAAATCGGGCATCGCATTCGTCGGACCCCAGCCGGATGTCATGCGCACGCTCGGCAACAAGATTGCCGCACGCGACGTGGCACAGCGCGCCGGCGTACCGGTGATGCCGGCAACCGCGGCGTTGCCGGCGGATTCGGCGCAAGCGGCCGAAATGGCCGCGGCAATAGGCTATCCGCTCATGCTGAAAGCGAGTTGGGGCGGTGGCGGACGCGGCATGCGCGTGATCGAGTCGGCCGCTGAACTCGAGGAACAGACCGCCGCGGCGCGACGCGAGGCACTCGCGGCGTTCGGCAACGACGAGGTGTATCTCGAGAAACTCGTGCGCCGCGCGCGGCATGTCGAAGTCCAGGTGCTCGGTGATACGCACGGCGAATTGATCCACCTGTTCGAACGTGACTGTTCCGTGCAACGCCGCAATCAGAAAGTCGTCGAGCGCGCCCCGGCGCCGTATCTCGATGATGCCGGTCGCGCGAGCCTGTGCGAGTCCGCCTTGAAGCTCGCGCGTGCGGTCAGCTATAGCCACGCCGGTACGGTCGAGTTCCTCATGGATGCGGACACGAACGAATACTATTTCATCGAAGTGAATCCGCGCATCCAGGTTGAACACACCGTGACCGAGGAAATCACCGGTATCGATATCGTCAAGGCGCAGATCCGGATCACGGAAGGCGCGCGCATCGGCGATCCCGCGAGCGGTATCCCGGCGCAAGCCGATGTATCACTGCGCGGCCACGCCCTGCAATGCCGCGTGACGACCGAGGATCCGGAAAACAATTTCACCCCGGATTACGGACGCCTGACGGCCTACCGCAGCGCTTCCGGATTTGGCGTACGGCTGGATGGCGGCACCGCTTATTCCGGCGCCGTCATCACGCCGTACTACGACTCCCTGCTCGTGAAAGTGACGACCTGGGCGCCGACGAGCGGGGAGGCGATCCGGCGTATGGATCGCGCGCTGCGCGAGTTCCGCATCCGCGGTCTCGCGACGAACCTGCAGTTCCTCGAAAACGTCATCAATCATCCCGAGTTCCAGTCCGGCGCGAGCACGACCCGGTTCATCGACACGACCCCGGCGCTGTTCAGGTTTGCCCGCCGGCGCGACCGCGCAACGCGCCTGTTGCGGTTCATCGGCGAGGTCATCGTAAACGGCAACCCGGAGATGAAAGGTCGCGCGGCCCCGCGTGAAACGCCGCCACCACCGGTATTTCCGGCGTTCGACGCGAGTCGCGCGATTAGACCCGGCAGCCGTGATCGCCTGCGCGAGGCGGGGCCGGCGGCATTCTCGCGCTGGATGATGGACGAGCCACGGGTGTTGCTGACGGACACGACGATGCGCGACGCGCACCAGTCGCTGTTCGCCACCCGCATGCGCACGCGCGACATGACGCAGATCGCGCCGTTCTACGCGCGTGAACTCGACGGTTTGTTTTCGCTCGAGTGCTGGGGCGGGGCAACGTTCGACGTCGCGTTGCGCTTTCTCAACGAAGACCCGTGGGAGCGCCTGCAGCGGCTGCGCGAGGAGATCCCGAACGTGCTGCTGCAGATGTTGCTCCGGGCCTCGAATGCCGTGGGTTACACGAGCTATCCGGATAATGTCGTGCGCTACTTCGTCGCCCAGGCCGCGGCGAACGGCATCGATGTATTCCGGGTTTTCGATTCGCTCAATGGCATCGACAACATGCGCGTTGCGATCGACGCCGTCGGTGAGTCGGGCGCGTTGTGTGAAGGCGCGATTTGCTACACGAGCGATCTGTTCGATGCAAAACGGCCGAAATACAACCTGAAGTATTACGTCGATCTCGCGCGCGAACTCGCGCGCGCCGGTGTGCACATCATCGGTATCAAGGACATGGCCGGCGTCTGTCGTCCGCGCGCCGCGAGTACGCTCGTCGCCGCGCTGAAAGACGCCGTCGATCTGCCGATCCATTTCCACACCCACGATACGAGCGGGATCAGCGCGGCGAGTGTACTCGCCGCAATCGATGCCGGCTGCGATGCGGTCGACGGTGCGTTCGACAGCATGTCGGGACTGACCTCGCAGCCGAATCTCGGTGCGATCGCGGCAGCGCTCGCCGGTACCGATCGCGATCCGGGTCTGTCATCCGACGCCATGCTCGCCGCGTCCCATTACTGGGAAGGCGTGCGCGCGTATTACGCACCGTTCGAAGCGGACATCCGCTCCGGCACGTCCGATGTCTACCGCCACGAGATGCCCGGCGGGCAGTACACGAACCTGCGCGAGCAGGCGCGTGCACTCGGGCTCGCGCCGCGCTGGCCTGAAATCTCGCGTGCGTATGCCGAGGTCAACCGTATGTTCGGCGATATCGTCAAGGTGACCCCAACCTCGAAGGTCGTCGGTGACATGGCGCTGATGATGGTGGCGAACGATCTCGATGCGGCAGCGGTGCTCGATCCGAGCCGTGAAGTCGCGTTTCCGGAATCCGTCGTGTCCCTGTTCAAAGGCGAACTCGGTTTCCCGCCCGACGGTTTCCCGCCGGCGTTACAGCAAAAAGTTCTCGCCGGTGCCGAACCCCTGACGGGTCGGCCGGGCGAACATTTGCCGGCGGTCGATCTCGAAGCGACGCGCAGCGACGTGGAGAAAACGATCGGGCGCGCCGTATCCGATACGGATCTCGCGTCGAGCACGATGTACCCGAACGTGTTTCGCGACTACGCCGCGCACCGCAGTCATTACGGCGATGTATCGCGACTGCCGACGCCGACGTTCTTCTACGGCATGCGCGAGGGTGAGGAGATCGCGGTCGAACTCGAATCCGGCAAGACCCTGCTGATCGAGTTCGAGGGACAAACCGAGGCGTCAGACGACGGTGAGGTGAAGCTGTTCTTCGAGCTGAACGGCCAGGCGCGGGGCGTGCGCGTCGCGAAAGCCGGCGCGGAGAAATTGCGCGAGCGTCCGCTCGCCGAGGCGGACAATCCGGATCACGTCGGCGCGCCGATGCCCGGCATGGTCGTCGCGGTTGCGGTCAGCGCGGGGCAGAAAGTGAAAAAGGGCGACCCGCTGCTGTCGATCGAGGCGATGAAGATGGAAACGCAGATCCGCGCCGAGGCCGATGCCACCGTGAAAACCGTGCACGCGCGGCGCGGGGTGAGCGTGGAAGCCCACGAGTTGTTGCTCGTCGTGGAACGCGACCCGGGCTGAGGCACCGCCGGGTCGGACGTTGCGCGCCTATCGTCGCGCGACGACGCTCGCGAAATTCTCCGCGGTGACCGGTACGACCTTGTCGCCGTCGAGGATGCCGCGTTCGGCGAGATATCGCGGCGCGAGTCCGGTCAGAACGAACGAGATGTCGAACGGCACGAAGCCGGGCGCGACATCGTTCGCCGCGGCGATGATCACGTTCGTACAGTTCGACGTGATCGTGTTGTACCAGCGCGGTTCGCTCGCCAATGCAATCGTATCGCGCAGGAACCGTTCGAGATAGCGGCGCTGGTCGGCGACCGCTTGCCGCACCGGGTATTGCCGCAGGCGATAGCCGAGGTATTTCACGCGTCGTTCGACGAGATCCGTCGCGGTGGCCCACGTGTACGTGAGTTCGAAACCCCGCAACGCGCCCCTCAACAGTGAATACTTCTCACCGCGTTCACGCCGCGTTTCAACGGAAACGCCGAGCAGCGGCTCGGCATAATCGCCGGTGAATTCGAACACGACAAACGTGTGGGCGATGAGACCCGCACGATCGAGTGGCTGTTCATAGAACGCCATACCGCTGAGGTCGGCGAAGCGGTACGTCGCAGCAAACGTGTCGCGCGTGATCGGCCCGGCCGATGCGTAACGCCAGGCGCGTGCATTGCGGATCGTGAAATGCGTGCCATCGCTCGCGATGCTGACGTCGGCGAGGACGGCGACATCGTCGTCCCAGTCGCGGTCGAGTCGCGGGGAGCGGAACTGGCTTGCCGCGACGAGCAGAAACGCGAGTGCTGCCACCGCGAGCAGCGCGCGGACGAGGAACCGGCGGCCGTAACGCGGCGGGGGCGATGCGGACATTCAATCGTCGCAGTCGAGTGCCGCGGCGATGGCGTCGTCGTCGAGGCCCGCCTCGCGCAATACCTCGCTGCCGTGCTCACCGAGTACCGGCTGGTGCCGGCGCACGGGCAGACGTTCACGGTTGAGGCGCAGGCCCGAATCGAGCAGGTCGAGCGCGCCTTCGCTCGGGTGATCGTAGGCGCGAAACATGCCGACCGCCTGCAGATGCGGGTCGGATCTCAGATCGTCGAACAGGTTGATCGGTCCGCACGGGATTTCCGCCTGGCGTAACGCGCCGAGCCATTCTTCCGTCGAGCGCGCGAGCAGTGCCGCGCCGGTGCTCGCATACAGCGTGTCGATGTTGCGCGTGCGCTCGGCGAGCGTGCGGTAACGCGGATCGTCCGCCATGTCAGGGGTCCCGGCCAGGTCCCAGAACGCTCGCCAGTGCTGATCGGTATATGGGAGCATGCACAGATAGCCGTCGCGCGTGGCATAAGGTTTGCGCTCGGCGGAAATCAGCCGGGTATAACCCGTTGCACCTTCCGGCGGGTCGAAGATCGCGCCAAACTGATGTTCGAGCAGGGTATAGGCGACCATGCTCTCGAACATGCCGATTTCCATGTAAACACCCGTGCCAGTGCGCAGGCGTTGAAACAATGCCGCCATGAGCCCGTTCGCCGCGATGAGGCCGGCACTCTTGTCCGCGATGACGCTCGGCGCAAACGCGGGTTTGCCATCGCGCGCGAGAAACGCGGCGGCGATCCCGCTCTCGCCCTGGATGATGTCGTCGTAGGCCGGGCGGCCGGCGTAGGGACCGCTTTCGAGATAGCCGTGGAACGCGCCGTAGACGATGTCGGACTTGCGCGCCATGACGTCGTCGGCGGTGAAACCGAGGGCGGCGATTTTTTGCGGGCGGATGTTGTGTACGAAGACATCCGCGCTGTCGATCAAGCGCCACAGCGCCGCGCGTGCCGGCGCGCGTTTCAGATCGAGGCATACGCTGCGTTTGTTGCGGTTACAGCCGAGAAAACCCGCGGCCATGCCGGGATTGCGCGACGGGCCGATACCGCGCGTCGGATCGCCGCCCGGCGCTTCGATTTTGATCACATCGGCGCCGTAATCGCCGAGTATCTGCGTGGCATACGGTCCGAACAGTACGCTCGTCAGATCGATGACCCGGATCCCGGCCAGCGGCGATATGAGTGAGTTCGGCGTCGCGCCCGGCATGACTATTTTCTGAACGCGGCGAGGCGCGCTTCCGTCTCGGCGGTGTCGAACGGATAGTCGGTGTCGGCTTCGTAAGCGAGACCGTCGGCGAGACCCGTGTCTTCGGCGCGGCGGTATAAATCCTTGTACGCGGCGAACGCGGCCGCGCTGTTCGGCCGCATCTCCGCGATCAGGGCATCGATGGCGGTGTCGAGCTCGTCGTCGGCGGCGAGCGTGTTCGCGAGTCCGAGCGCGACGGCATCCGCACCCGTCAGCGTGCGTGCGGTATAGGACAGTTCGCGCGCTTTCGTGATGCCGATCCGGGCCGGGAGCCGCTGGCTCATGCCCCACGTCGGACGCAGCGCCCATTTCGCGTGGGTATCACCGAGGCGCGCACTTTCCGCGACGACGATCAGATCGCAGGCCAGCGCGAGTTCGAGCGCGCCGGTAAAACAGAAGCCGTTGATCCGGGCGATCACCGGTTGCGCGATGGTCGTGATTTTTTGCGTCACGGCGCGTGCCGGGACGTCGAGTATGTCGCCGACTTTCCCGCGCTCGAGTTTGCGCTCGCCGAGTGCTTTCAGATCGACGCCGGCGCTGAACGCACGCCCGGCGCCGGTGAGGACGATAAAACGGATGCTGTGGTCAGCACCGAGCGCGGTAAACGCGGTGTCGAGTTCCGCGAGCATGGTCGGTGTGATCGCATTCAAGGCATCGGGTCGGTTCAGGGTCACGGTCGCGACATCATCGGAGCGGGACACGAGAATTTCTGAGTATTGATCGGGCACGCGGGGGGTTCCTCGTCCGCCGTTTGCGGAATTCATGGTGACAATTAGCGGGTGCGGGTAATTCCGCGACCGGGGGTGATACTATCGTCCCGCCGCGTCGGCAGCCAGTCCGATGCCCCGCAGACGGAGAATGCCAGCCTTGACGCACCAGGTGCCGCAGAAACTACGCAACAGCAACCGGATCGGCCGTTACGAAGTCGTGGCGAAAGCCGGCGAGGGGACTTCGGGGATCGTCTACCGCGCGTTCGACCCGGCGCTCGACCGTGAAGTTGCGATCAAGCTCGCACGGCTCGAGTCGCTCGACGATGATGCTGTCCGGCATGTGGCCGCCGAATTCCGGCACGAAGCGAAGATTGCCGGCAAATTCGCGCATGAGAATATCGTCACGATTTACGATGTTGTGAACAAAGGGCGCGTGATCTACCTCGTCATGGAGTTCGTTCCCGGACGCTCGCTCGATGATTACATGAAGGCCACGGGCCGCCTCGATCTCGCCGAAGCGCTCATGATTACGTTCAGGTCGTGTGTCGGACTCGCCTACATTCATTACCACGGGGTTATCCATCGTGACATCAAGCCGGGCAATATCATGTATCACCCGGCGCACCGTACGGTGAAACTGATGGATTTCAGCGTCGCGCACAGCATCGAGCAGCCGCCGCCGCGGGATACCGGCACGATTGCGTACATGGCGCCCGAGCATTTCGATCCCGCGCGACGAATTTCGCAGCTCACGGATATTTTCGCGCTCGGGTCGACCCTGTATCGCTTGTTGTCGGGGCAGTATCCGTTCAGCCGTGAACATACGGCGTTCCAGATCCTGCATCAGGAGCCCGCACCTATCCGGGCACTGCGCCCCGATATACCCGCGCCGGTGGCGACACTGATCGAGCGTGCGATGGCAAAATCGGATGCGGAACGGTTCCAGTCCGCGGCGCAGTTCGCGCGCGAAGTCGAGCAGGTCTGCCGCGCCGTCCTGCCGGACGCCGGTGTGACCGATACGACGGCGCGCTATCTCGCGGGCTGACCGGCGCGGGGCGTCGTTCGCTCAGGCAAGCGCCGCGGCGACGTTATCGAGCGACACGGCATACAGTCCTTCGAACGCGGCGCACAGCTCGTCGGCGGAGAGGTCGCCGTTCGGGGTCCAGGTACTCGTCCACGTGACGCTGCACGTGCCGTCCCCGAGATCCTCGACTTTCATCGTCGCGATATAGTCCGCGATCGGGATCGGGCTGTCGCCAACCACGCAGTAGCGGAACTCCATCGCGTCCGCATCAAACGCATCGAGGCGTTCGGTGATACGACCCGGAAAACCGGTTGCCGGATCGAGATCGGCGCTGCGCGTCGAACCGGGACCGTCGCCCGCCACCGTGACGGGGCCGACCCCCGGGATCCATTTGTGCGTCGCGCCCCATGCCGACACATACGCCCAGACCTGCGAGGCCGGCGCGGCGATGATTTTCGTAACGGATACGTTTGCCATAGGCGTGTTACTCCCTGGAACTTGACGCTTCAGCGACCTTTGAACACGGGGTCGCGCTTCTCGACGAACGCCTGGATCGCTTCCCGGGAATCTTCCGTCTTGCCGAGTTCACCGGTCATCGTCTGTTCGAAGCGATAACCGTCGCGCAGGCTCATTTCCTCGATTTGGTTCAGCGCGTGTTTCGCGAGTTTCGTCGCGATCGGGCTCTTGCCGGCGATTTCGCGCGCGATCCCGAGTGCCGCTTCCATCAACTCATCGGGCGCGGTGCACGCCTCGACGATGCCGAGGCGATACAGTTCCGGCCCGAACACGCGCAGGCCGGTGAGCATCATGCGACGCTGGCGCGAGTGACCGAACAGGCGCTGCGCGTGACGACCGCCACCGAGCAGGCCGACGTTGATTTCCGGCAGGCCGAGGCACCCGTTTTCGCTCGCAATGAGGATGTCGCACGACGCCGCGAGCGCGAGGCCGCCGCCGAGCGCGGGCCCGTTGATCGCCGCGATGACGGGTTTCTGGCATTCCATGATGCTGTGATAGGCCTCGCGTGCGCGGCGCGAATTTTGCCAGTGGTCGCCGGGGCCGCGTTTCGCGCCCGCGCGTTCCTTGATGTCGGCACCGGCGCAGAAGCATTTGCCGTCGCCCGTGAGTACGGCGACGCGGATGTCATCGCGATCGCTGATCGTATCGAACGTCCACGCGACTTCTTCGAGCAGTTGTTGCGAGTGCGCATTCACCGGCGGATTGGCGAAGCGGACGAGCGCGATGTGATTTTCGACGAGATCAAGTTTAACGACTTCGGGTTTCACGCTGCGGGGATCCTCCGGGTGCTTGTGCGCAATTCAGTTCGCGGGACCACGGAGTTTACCGTGCATTGCCCCACCTGGACACGCACGGACCGGCAGGCTGCTTAGCGCAACTGGCTGTCCTTGCTGCCGCGCCGATTGATCGAACCTGAATGGTTCGTGCCCGCATCGGCGAGTTCCTGGCAGGGTACACAGCGACGAACGCCCGGCACGGCGGCCCGCCGCGCGGGCGGAATCACGGCACCGCAGTCTTCACATTCCGCACGACTGATACCGTCACCGAGCGCTTCGCGCGCGCGCTTTACTGCGTCCTCGACGCTGGCGTCGATCTGATCCTGTACCGCACCGTCCCGTGACCATCCGCCAGCCATATTGAACTCCCTGCTGCACGCCTCGCGCCGATATTCGCGCTCGCGGGACGCCACGTCAACGTCAACTCGCCGGGCCGTCGCCGGCGGCGGCGGTTACCCGCTTCAGTGCGGCGTACCGCGCGGCACGATGGCCCAATAGCGCACGTCGCGCTTCACTGCCGGGTCGAGGTCATATTTTTCCGCATAAGCGTTGCGGATCGCCTCGAGCGTGTCTTCGTCGGCGACGTCAGCCACGCTTACCGGGTAGACGTGCGGGCCGATTTTAAGGCGTACGTCGCGGTCCTGTTCGACCCAGCCGGGCCAGTGTTTCGTGTCCGGATCCCGTGCGCCGATATATAACTGACCGTGAATCTGCGCACACCAGATCGTCACGGAGTGCGGCAGGAAATAGGGCGTCGCGACCTCGACGAAAATCTCCTTGTGTGCATCGGTGAACGACCAGTCCCGCGGTGGCGGGTCGACGACGTCTCCGCGCAACCACAGACCCGGCGTGCGATCGCTCGGCTCACAGCCGCCGAGCAGCAGCGCGACGCCGAGAACCGCGGCAATTACGCACGCGGTAGCGCGCCTCGCGGATGACGTGGAATGGAGATTAGGCCTCAGGATCATGCTGCCGGTCTCGCTGATGTTGCCGACCCCGAGCATAGATCGTTTGCGGCAGCCGCGCAGCCTGCGCGCGGCGGACCGGGCACAGTCGCAACGCAGCCCGTTACCCCCCGCGGCGACGAAAGCCCGCGAGCGCGATGGCGGCCGAGCCGAACAACCACACCGCGCCGGGGATCGGCACGGGGTCGATGAGCGCCGAAGCGCGGTACTCCGTGACGATTTCGAGCGAGAAATAACCGTCCTCGGCTATATCGGGATGGAACAGTGACAGCGTGCCGGTGTTCAGCGGGCCGCCGATCCCCGGATCGGCCTCGGTGAAGATCGAGGTCTGGCCGGGTTGTGAATTGCCGAGGCTCGGCGGCTCATCGCCGCAGACAGCGCAGCGCGTGAGCATGACTTCGTCGAGCACGTTCTCGTTGTCGTCGAGCAGGCGTACGGACAAATTGATGAAGCTGCTCGTATACCCGGGGTCGTTGTTCGCGAGCGTCATGGTCCACAGCACATCGAAACCGAAGCGCAGGTCGACCGTCTGCTCACCGCCGTAGTAATAGCCGTACAGGTAAGTGACATCCGTGCCCGAATACGTCGTCGGCAGCGTGCCCGCGGTGGCGGGACCGGTCGCCATCGCCGTTATCGAGCCATCGATCACGATGGGTGGGGCGCCGGCGCCGTAAACCGGCGGGTTCGCGAACGGATCGTTCGGGTCGTACGCGGGGTTCAGCAGTGTCGCGACGGCGTCATAGTTGTCGCCGTCATCAATCCGGATACCGCCGATGGTTTGCGCGATGTCGTGGCTCGTCGTGCCGACGCGGGGTGCGTCGAAGACCATTTCCTGGAAGCCTTCGGGGATTTCGAACTCAACGTTCAATGATTCGTCGCCGCTGCCCGGCGCACCGCTGCTGTCGGCGCCGAGAAAGCCGAGCGTGAACGTGAAATCGAGGTCGGCCGTGTTCGCGGCAAGCGTGCGTTCGGCGCTGAACAGGCCGCACACGGTGAGCAGGATGGCTAGACGATTCGCGCGTGATGGTCGGTTCATGACGACAATCCTTCCGCTATCGATTCGATCATCGACGATACTGCAAGATTAACGCCATAAACGGAAATCGCCTGAATTACCGGGGCCTGGCCGCCACGTCGACGCCATCACCCGGCGCCACTGTCAACAAATTTTACGGTATACGGCAAACGATCCACGCGCGGCATCGCGGCAATCCACCTGCAGGTACGGTAACTTTCTGACTCGCCGCCTGTTTTTGCGACCGCCCGAATTGTCAAAAACTTTTACACGCGGGGGCATCGATACCACCCGACGATTTATTGATACGCATCATCGCGGTGCGCGCCGTGCTTGCTAAGCTGCGCTGAAACTACCGCACGGGAGATCGGTCATGGCACTGCAGATAGGAAAGATACTTGCGATCGTCGATCCGACGACGGACAAACAGCTCGCACTTTCGCGCGCGCTCGGCATTGCGGAACAACTCGATGCCACCGTGCATGCCTACATCTGCTGTTATTCACCGCTTGAAACGAGTCATTTTCTCGCGCTGAAACGCGCGGAAATCGCCCGCCATGAGGCGTGGCTGGATCGCCTGCTCGAAAGCGAGAATCTCGGCGGGGTCGAGGTCACGACGCAGGTGGAGTGGCGCGAGGACTGGCGTGAAGGACTGGCCGAAGCAGCGGCGAAAGAAGAGTGCGACCTGATCGTGAAAACCGCGTTCGAACATGCGGAACCGGGGCGCCTGCTGCTGAAAACATCCGACTGGAGCGTGCTGCGCAGCGCGCAGAGCCCGGTACTGCTCGTGAAGCGCGAATCGCTCGTCGCCGTCAAGCGCGTGCTCATCGCGGTTAACCCGAAAGTTGAAGACGACAAGCATCGGCGCCTGAACGAGAGCATGATCGCGTTTGCGAAGTTGCTGCGCGAGCAGGATGATGCGATCGAATTGCATGCCGTGTCGGCCTACACCGGCGCGGAGCCGTTCACGCATCCGCCGGAACTCGCCGCTATGATCGGGATTGATGAAAGCCAGGCGCATTGCACGCAGGGTTCGCCGGGCGACGTCATCGTCGACTGCGCGAAGCTGCTGCAGTCCGAACTCGTCGTCATGGGTACGGTGTCGCGTTCCGGGCTGTCCGGGCTCGCAAAACCGAATACGGCGGAGCAGGCGCTCGATCGTCTCTCGGCCGACGTGCTCGTATTCACGGCGCCCGACTGAGCGCCACCCCGACCGCGGTCTAGCCTGCCGCGCTGCGCGCCGCGAGTTTGCGCGCGCGCACCGCGGCCTGCTCGGCGCGACGCGCATCGCCCGCGGCGCGTAGCGCATCGATGTTGTCCGGCCCCACGCGCAGGAAATTCGCCTTCCAGTCATCCCGGGCGTCCCATACCAAAGGCGTCTGCACGGTTACGCCGGGGGTATCGGCATTGCGCAGGCGCGCGAGCGCCGTGTCCATGATGATCCGTTTGCTGTCATCGTCGTACGGGCGGCCGCACGGGTTGCCGAGCGGGTAGTCCGTAAAGACGAAACGCGGCACACCGCAGTACTCCACGATGTCTTTCGCCGAGCCGGTGATGACGGTGGCGATGCCTTGTGCTTCGAGTTGTCGCGCGACCAGACTCACGGTCTGGTGACAAACGGGTCACAACGGCACGAGCAGGGCGACATCAACCGCATCCTCGACGCAGCCCGCGACGATCGCGGGTGCATCGCGCTCGATCGTGTGGCGTTGACTGTATTGCGTTGGCACGCAGTAGAAACGCGGCGCAAGGCGCCCGAGTTCGCCGGCCGCGACGCGCCGCTCGAGTTCGCGCACGGGGAAGTAGCTGTCGCGATCTTCGGTATGCGTGGCATCGCGATCCCACGACAGATCGCCGGTAAAAAAATTCTCCGGCGGGTTGCCGAGATCGCCGATGTACAGGCGGCGATGTTCCTTGCGGTAGCTCGCATCGGGCATCGACGTGGTCACGATCGTCACCGTGCAGTCGCTGAGTTCGCGTCGCGGGCGGGTGAACGGAATGTCATCGAAATGCGACCATATGTACGGCTTGTCATAGCCCTGCGCCGCGTAATAAGCGCGTGTGCGTTCCATGTAAGCGACGCTCGTATCGTCTTTCATACCTTTGTCCTGGATTGACTGGATTCGTTTCGTGGCGGCGGGCCGCCGCCGGTTCATCGTTTCAGCAACTCGCGTTCCCCGGAAATTTCGCTCGCGACGACCACGGCGCGCTCGATTTTCGCGCTCGCGAGGAGGCGGTCGAATTCTTCATCCGCTTGTTGCAGGTGGGCATTCAGGGATGTTTCGTTCGCCCATTTTTCGATCAGCCGGATTTCCGACGGCTCCGCGAGGTTGCGCGTGAATACGTAATCGAGGTTTCCTTCGTCCCGGCGACTGCGTTCCGCACGGCGCTGTAGCGCCGGCGCAAGCCGGTCGGCTTCGTCGGCGGATTCGAGCTTGATCGTGCCGAGGATGATCAGCATGTGGCGGTCTCCGTCACGTGAGGTGAGCCGCGAGCGCGGCGCCGACGATATCGGGATCGGAGCGACGCGTGTAGTTGTCCGACTGGTCCATCCACACGACTTTGCCATCCGCATCGACGAGCAGCGATGTCGGCACCGGCAGCCCCGCGCGGCCCGGGATTTTGAAGTTGTTGAAATTCTGGTTGCGGTAGCCAAAACGATCGATCAGTTCGAGGTCGGGATCCGCGAGCATGGTTGCATCGAGTCCGTGCATGCCGCGACTCATTGTGATCTCCTTCGGCGTGTCCGTGGATACGGTCACGATGCGGACCCCCGCCGCGTCGAGCGTCGGCCGCAATTCTTCCCATCGCCGCAACTCGGCGACGCAGTAGGGTCACCAGTGGCCACGAAAGAATTTGATCAGGACCGGATTCCCGGCAAGCTCGCTGCTGTCGAACGTATTGCCTGCCGCGTCGAGCGCGGTGAACGCCGGGATCGCATCGCCGACCCGGATCATGTCGGCGCCGGCGCGCTGGGCGCCGGTCATGACGAAATACAGGAACAGAAAGCCGAGGCCCGTGGCCCAGGCCGCGGCGGCGCCGCCGGCGAATATCAGCGATAGCAGGCCGAGCCCGCCGCCGATGCCCCAGGCCAGTGCGAACGGCCCCGGATTTTGCGGGATAGCGACGCGAAACGCGCGCCGGAACCACACAATCGTGGTTACGAGAACGATGGCCAGTGCAATCAGTCCGGGGCTTGCCATCATGGGACTCCAGTCGTCTGCCGTTCAGGCATTGAGGATAACGGCTCGGTATGGGCTGTGCAATTTAGCGCGAATGATGCGATGCCGGACAGCGTACGGGACGTGGCATCGTGCTTATTGCGCGATCGCGGTTGGATGGATCCCTTCGCCGTAGACAAACCGGGAACCGACCGCGCCGACGACCGCCGTGCGACGATCGAGGTCGAGGCCGGCGCGCAGTCGGATCAGCGGTTCGATGCCGGTGCAATGTCCGGCCATCAGGTTTTGCACGCCGATATCGCGCAGTTTCGCCGCCGTCCACTTGAGCGTTTCATCGTCGGCCGCAAACAGGTGCATCCCGCCCATGAGCGCGTGGATCGAGTGCGGCTGGATCGCGCGTTGTACCTGTTCGAGCGTATTGACGGCGCCGGCATGGCCGCAGCCCAGCAGCACGATCGGGCCTTGCGCGGTGAGCACCGCCAGCGCCTGGCTGTCGGGTACATGGTCTTCCACCCACTCGCCGTCGACTTTGATCCGGAGCGCGGGCGAATAATTGCGTTCCGGATTCGTTCGTTCCACCGGACCCGTTACCCACACCGCGGGGCCAATGCGGGTGGGCTCGGCATACTCGATGATCGTTACGCCGGCCGCTTCCAGTTCACCGCGCAGCGCGATCATCTGGTTTGCCTCCGCGTCGCCGGTGCTTGCGGGCATGCGCCGCGACGCGAAGAAGCCTTGTGCGACGTGCAAGGTCCGCATCGCCGCCGGATTTCGCGGACGCAGCTCCGCAATCAACGGCAGCAGCCCGGTCGTGTGATCGAAATGAAAATGACTGAGCACGACGTCAGTGGCGCAGGACAGATCGATGTTCAGCACCCTTGTGTTACGAATTACCGTGTCGGGGTAGCGTCCGGCATCGAACAGGATGCAGCGACCATCAAGCTCGACGAGCGCGGACAGCCCCCACTCGCCGATTGTTTTGCCGTTCGCAAGATTCGACGACAGGATCGTAACGCTGACGTTTGCTGCGACTTCGACGGGTGCGTCGGCGTCCGCCGCGGCCGGAACTGCCGCGAGCGCGCCCAGCAGCGCCGAGCCAACGACCAGGGACGGAAGATTCATCGTATCGGTCCTTTAGTGGATCGCGCACTATGAGTATAGCGTTCGGCGACGCATTCGCGCGGCGCCGACATGCTCGGCAATGGGTGCACGCTGGCGGCCCCCGGGCGGACGACAAGCCTGGCGGAACCGTGTGGCGGTGCTGGCGGCCGTCAGTGCATGCGTGGCGGCCCGGGGTACTCGCTCGAGTCGTTCGGTAGCGATCGGCCGTTGCGCCGGTGGCATACTAATGTGCGTAAATCTGAGACACTGTGGCTTCGGGACCGGAACCATTGTCTACACCCCATCCTAAGTCCCTGCCCCTCGATTCGAGGGGAAGGGTACCTGGTCCATTAAGGTCAGTGTTGCATAATTTGGAGCACGTATTTTGCCCGCGGGTTCCGGCGACAAACGGTCATGCACCACTCATTTCACGCAGTATCAGCACGTATCTCCGCGATGTTTCGATTGCGGGCTGTGCGCGTCGCGGGCGTGTTGACGACGGCGCTGCTGGTACACCCGCAGGTCGAAGCCGTGGAGCGGGTCGTCGGCAGCGACGCGAGCTATGCGACGATTGGCGCGGCGCTCGAAGTCGCGCGCGCCGGTGACGTGATCCGGATCCGGCCCGGGACGTATCGCGAGTCGCTGCAGAGTCTCGCGCCGGGGGTTACGTTACAGGGCGACCCGGGGGGCAAGGTCGTGATCGCGGCGTCGAGTGGCGTGTTCGATATTCAGCATGCCGACATCGAATTGCAGAACGTAATTGTTGACGGTGGCTTTGGGTCCGCGGACGCGTTGAAGGTGCGCACGGCGGCCGATCGGTTCATGTTGCGCGGGGTCGAGGTGCGTCGCAGTGGCCACGACTGCATCGACCTCGAAGCGCCGCGCGACGTCACGATCACCGACAGCGTCATCCACCATTGCCTGCGTACGGCGAACCCGGATTGCGGGGAGGAGCCCTGTCCGCCGGTAGTGCGGTGCGACGATAATGATTGCCGCCGCGATGCTCACGGGATCGCGGCCGGCGCGGTGCGGCGCTTGCGCATTATCAACACGACGATTCACACGTTTTCCGGTGACGCGGTGCAGGTAGACGCCGATCGCGGGCAACCGGCGTGGGACGAGGTCACGATCGCGGGTTGTGAATTTCGTCTCGCGCCGCTCGACGCGGATGTGGGTGGTTTCGCCGCCGGCGTCGTGCCGGGGGAAAATGCCGTTGATACGAAGACGCCGGTGGTGGACGGGCCACCGTCGCGTCTCACGATCCGTGACACCATAGCAAGTGGATTCGGCGGCGGCCTCGTGCGCAATGCGGCGTTCAATCTGAAGGAAAACGTTGCCGTCGACATCGACGGGGTGACGGTTTACGACTCGCAGATCGCGTTCAGGATCCGCGGCGCGAACGCAAAGAGTCCGTTTCGTGCCGCGGTCGGTTTGCGTAACGTGGTCGTTTTCGACGTCGCGACGGCGTTTCGCTATGAAGGCGGCAGAAACACGATTGCGCTCGTGAACTCGACAATCGGGCGTGACGTCGGGCAGGTATTCGATGCCCGGGCGTCGGCTCCGGGAACGGTGATCAACGCCCGCAATGTGCTCGTCGTCGGTGACGCGCTGCCGCCGCAGATCACGGGTGCAACGAATCTCGCGATCAGCGCCCGCGGGTTCATCGATGCGCTCGCGCATGACTACCACCTGAGCGCATCAAGCCCGGCAGTTGATCGCGGCTCGAATGCGGGCGAGATCCCGGAACGGGATCGCGATGGCCGCCCGCGCATGGTCGGGGAAACGATCGACCTCGGCGCGTTCGAGTATCAGCGGTAGGCGCGCAGCCTTACGGCCCTGCTCCGGGCCGCGCGAGGAACGCAATGCAGCCACTGTCGTGCAGCAAGGGATCGATGCGCTCGCGTGCACGCTCATCAAGTGCAGCGTAGCCGGACAGCAGGGCGCCGTAGCACTTGGCCTGGTAACGGTTCGCGGCTTGTGCGTAAGGCTGCCCGTCGATTTCCAGTGTTACGCGATCCGCACCGGTATCGAGTGCGTGGCGGTTCGCGGCGAGAAACGGCAAATAGAATCGGCCCGCGAGATCGAGCAGGCCTTTGAGCGCCGGCGTGAAGTCGCGCGACCACGTACCGTCCACCCCGGACGCGTCGTCGAGACGCAGCACCCAGTGCTCCGTGCGCGGTGCGATCTCGCGCATGATGTCACGCGGCGTCGGGTCGGCTGCGAGTGTTTTCAGTTGTCCGTAAATGGCGAAATCAGCGAGCGCGGGTCGGTTGCCAAACAGGAACCGATCCGTCGCGACAAAGCGTTCGAGCACCCCGAGCAGTTCGCGATAGTAGCGTTCCAGCAACGGGGCATTGGACGGGGTGCACCCGACGAGCGGCATGCGTGAGGTCTGACGCGCGATAAATTCACCGGTCAGCGCGTCGAGTTCTGCCGGACTCAGGTCCGGGTGCGCGTCGTCCATTACCCACGCGGCGCCGCTGGCCGCATCGCGTGCGCGGCTGAAGCGGTAATGAAAAAGCGATTTCGTCAGCCACTCATCGGCCATGTCCTCGATGAGGGCGCTCAGGAACGCGTCGCCCGGTGCGTCCGGAACGATGCTGCGCGTATTCGGGTGCCGATGTTCGAGTTCGACGATGATCGGCGTACTGTCCGTTCGGTAAGCGCCGTCGGGGTATTGCACCACGGGCATGATCAACGGGCGCACCGCGAGCGTTTCGGCGTGGAACTGCGGCATGCGGGCAACCCACACATAGGGAATATGGCGGTAACGCATCACTGCGCGCACCTTCACCGCATAAGGTGACGATTCGATGCCGATGATTCGATACGGTTGCATTGCGGGTGCCTCGCAATTCACGCGGGAGCCGGGATTGTTCATCCCATCATAGCGAACCACGCGCGGCGCGGCGCAACAATCGGCTCGTGCTGCGATTGATGCGATAATCCCTGACCGTATTGCCGTGGATTGATTTGCCGTGGGCCTGACGCTCGATACGATTAATATTCACCATCCGAATGTCTACGCCACCGGCGGCTCGCCGTGGGCGGCCTGGGATCTGCTGCGCGAACACGCACCGGTGTACTGGTATGAACGCGACGACGTCGAGCCGTTCTGGGCGGTCACGCGTTACGCGGACATCATGACGGTTTCCGATCATCCGCAAGTATTCATCAACGGTGGCCCGCGCTTGCGGCTCACGCTGAAAGGTACGCCCGAACTCCTGCGCGCCGGGGTCGACACGTTCGGCGCACAACGCGGCTGGGATCCCGACGAACCGCCGGACATGGTGTTCATGGACAACCCGCGCCACCGGCACCTGCGGCGACAGTCGAGCTGGGCGTTTACCCAGGGCGGTATGCGTCGCATGGACGCACATTTCACGGCGCTCGCGGAGCAGTTCACGCGCGACTATATCGCGCGGCTCGAGACCGCCGCCGCGCCGGACCGGACGGTTGATTTCGTCAGCGGACTCGCGTGCAAACTCCCGCTCGCGGCCGTGGGCGAAATCATGGGGCTCGCGCCGGACGACTGGAAGCAGATCCTGATCTGGTCGAATGCCTTGATTGGCGAAATAGAGGAATGCGATCGGCTGCCGGGCGAAAGCCGCGGCGCGGCCGGCTACCGCAATATGTACGAACTGCGCTCATATCTCGAGGGTCTGATCCACGAAAGTCGCGCGCACGGCGCGCAACGTGGCGGGTTCATCGACCACATGGTGCATCACAAGGTACAGGGGCAGGTGCTCACCGATCAGCAACTGATCGGTTACCTGTTTCTGTTGATCGCGGCGGGCAACGATACGACACGCAACGCGCTGACCGGCGGGGTTGCCGCGCTGATCGAGCACCCGGAGGAATGCGCGCGTCTGCGCCGCAACCCCGATCTGCTGCCGGGCGCGATCGAGGAAATCCTGCGCTGGACCTCACCGGTGGTGAATTTCCTGCGCACGGCAACGGAAGATTTCGAACTCGCGGGCACCGGCATCGCGGCGGGCGATACGGTCGGCCTGTTTTACCCGTCGGCGAACCGCGACCGGCGCGTGTTCGCCGATCCGTATCGCTTCGATATTACGCGCGCGCCGAATCCGCATCTGACGTTCGGCTTCGGGGCGCATTTTTGTCTTGGCACGAATCTCGCGCGCGCGGAACTGAAGGCCAGCCTGCGGGCGCTGCTGCCGTACCTCGATCGTCTCGAAATCCACGGCGAACCGTCACGCATCGCGCAGACCCACGTCACCGGTTTCTCGACCCTGCCGCTACGCTTGCGCTGAACCGGGCTCCGAGCGCGTCGGCCCGTCGCCGGCGACCCGCGTTTGTCGCATGAGGCGGCGCCAGCGATCCGCGTCGAACCCGGTGCCCCGGTGCAGCACACAGCGGTTGTCCCACATCACCGTATCGCCCGCGCGCCAGCGGTGACGATAGATCCGCTCCGGCGCCGTCGCGAATGCGCACAACTCGTCGATCAGGCGGCGCCCGTCGATCCCCGACCAGCCGACTATCGAGCGCGCATGCGAGCCGACGTAGTAGTTCTTCGCGCCGTTCGCCGGATTCACGCGCACGAGGCGGTGCTCGATCGGCGGCAGTGATGCGGCGTGGTTCGGATCGACCGGCGCCACCTGGCTGCGTGAAAAAACGTAGTCGTGCAGGACGAGCAGGGGATCGATTTCAGCGGTTCGTTGCGCCGGCAGGCGCGCATAGGCGGCGCGCTGACTCGCGAATTCCGTCTCGCCGCCTTCACCCGGCGCTTCGTAGGAGTGATTGATCGAAAACTTCGTCGGCACGAGACGGAACGATGAATCGGAATGCCACAGGTTGTTGCCGCGCTGATAGCGCGTGTGCGGGTCGTCGTTGCCCTTGTGATTGTGGGCGTCGATGACGTTGCCGATCGTGGCGAAATATTCCACGACACCGGTGGCACCGAGCGTGACGTGGTTCGGCTCCGGTTCGCCGAGTTTCCGGGTCAGCGCGAGTTGCGCCTGATCGGACATCGCCTGCTCGGGAAACACGAGGACGGAATAGCGATCCATCGCGTCGCGGATCGTGGTGACGACGCTCGCGTCGAGATCACGCGTCAAATCGATTCCGCGCACACGCGCGCCAAAATCCTCGTGCAGCGGTTCGAAAACCGGATCATGCATAAGCCGTACTACCGTTTCCTGAGGTTACCCACGAATGCCTCCGCGCATCGAAAACCGCGCTCAGGCGGCAGGGCAGGCAATCGGATCGACGAGCGGCATACGCAACTCGCTCGTGTAACGGCGTGCCTGCGCATCCGTGAGCCACGCCTGGGCCGTTGCCGGCAGCATCTCGCTCAGCGTGACCACGTTACCTGCTTCACGTTCATGCTTCAGAATGCGTCGCGCGATGTCCAGCGTCAATGGTGCGGTGAAATCGAGGTAAACCGGTTTCGTTTCGAGCGGTGCGCGGATGAACACTTCCCGTGGCAGGCCCATTGCGTGCTGCCAGCTTCGGGCGGCCTGAAACCGGCGCGCCGCCGAGGATGCGTCGAGAAACGGGATCTCCGCCGCGGCGACCCGCCAGCTTTCCCGGCGCACGATCAGATCGTCGAGATAGATGCGTGGCGTATGCGCCTGCGCGGCGATCGGCCGAAAGCCATTCATGACGTAGAGTCTGAACACGGCCTGGAATATCGTCGCGAGCGGACGTGAGCTGCCGTCGCGGATGTCGCGAATTCTGATCCGTCCGTCGGCGTCCACGAGCTGAAGGGAGGCGACGTCGACACACTGCGCGGGCGGGCGATCAGACGGCGTGGATTGCAGCGCGATCGCAATATCGTCGTCCGCATCGACGACCCCGCCGGCGATTCGATGGCCGCCGGCAAATTCACGCGATGGCACGAACGAGAATTCCGCACCGGCCTTGTCGCGCGTATAGCATGCGCGCAGCGTTGCCGGGTCGGGATGTACGGACAACATGCTCCGGTGCAGCGCCGTGTTCATCGCCGCGTGGAATTCCCCGAGCACCCACTGCCAGCTGCCGTCGCGCTTGCGGTACAGCATCAGATCGGGGGTGTGAAACCGCGCGCCCGGCCATCCCGGATGCGGTGCCGCGAACGCATGCCGGATCCGATCACCGAGCGCGGCGCTCGTGCGATGAACGCGACGTGCGACGACGGGGCAGGCGAGGATCGCGGTCCATTTCGCCTGCAGTTCGCGCGTGTGTCGGGCGGCGACTTGCCGCGCGATACGGGTCATCGAATTGACGTACGGAGCGAGTGGCATGTGCGTCACGTGTTGCTCCTGCAGGTGTTCGCGGACCCGCGCCGTTACGGTTTGTTCGAATGTGTTCGCGACGGCGTACGTATACCAGCGCGCACTCGCGCCGAGCAACGACAGGGGCTGCGCGATCGCATCGAACAGTGAGGTGGCGAGCGTGACGTCGACGTCGCGGCGGCAATCCTCGTAGGCCAGCGCGCGGCCACCGTATGTGCGTCCGGGGTTGCGCGTTGGTGCCGCGCCGGTCAGCCGGGTGAACTTCGCATCGAGGTCACCGAGCGCACGGTTCAACTGCTCCGGCTCGCGACCGCCGTCGCCGTCCGTCAACGCGCGTACGCGGTCGAGACACGCGGTGATCTGTTGCCATTCGCCGAGCAGGCGCCGGCGCAGGTTCGCGTCGCCGAGCGCGCGGATCTGCGCCGTGACATACGGCTCCGGTGCGTGCGTGACCGGCACCGTGAACGTCCAGTCGAGCGTGCCGACAGCGGCGAGTTGTTCCAGTATGCGATACGTTTGCGCGATGTCCGCAACGATTCCCGCGCGCTGCAGCCGGGTTGCAAGCGCGTGCGCCGTGTCCACGCCGGCGCAACACCGCAGGACCTCCCCCGCCACGCCGCGCAGCGGAATCCGCATCCCGGTGGCGTTCACAAAGTCGTCGCCGTCGATCCGGCAACGCCGCGACCATCTCGGTACGAGCCACTCACGCACCCCGGTTTGTCGCGCGAATGCGCGACATATCCGGTCCAGCGCCCAATATTCGAACTGCACGTCGCGGTGGGCCACGAGTCCGGAGCCCGTGGCGAGTGACACGTCGTCGCCGGTGTCAGCGAGATGGGCCCAGGCAACGGGGCCGAAAAAACCGATCGATTCGTTCTTCGTGCGATAGCGGTACCAGTAATGCATCAGCCCGAGTACGAGCACATTGCGGGCAGAACGTTTGCGTTCGCGGGATGCGAGCGCGCCGATGCGGTTCAGCAAGGCGCGGTTTTGCCACGCGAGTGCTTCGCGGAAGCGTGGTTCGCCGACAAGATCCGTGATCATGGCGTCGCGTTGTCGCGCCTCTTCGGCGAACGTAATGTCGAAGCGCGCCGTCGCCGCATCGAGTTGCGCGAGTGCCGTGTACACGTCGCGGCACCGCGCATCGAACTCGGGATCGCCGGATTCCTTCGCTATCATCGGTCGTCGGTGCTTCAGCGCGCGTCGACGGCGACGCCATAGTCGCTTGTCCTCGCCGGTGGTGTCGGCGGTTCGCTCGCGGCAGCAGGCCAGTGCCCGGCAACGCGCGGATTCGAGCGCCGCGTGGCGGTGCGCGACGATCTCGACAGCAGCACTGCTGCACGGCGCGCGCAAATCGCTCAGCGGTTCGACGGGGAAGCCCGCGCTGCGCAGGCATGGTTGGCGCCACACCGACCAGCCGTCGGCGAGCGCGTAACGGTGGGCCGGTAATCCGTCGGCGTCGGTCTGCACGTCCCCGGGCACTGCTGTGACGCGCTCCTGGAATAAGTTGTGCGGGCGATCAGTCCGCCGGCATCAGCCGAGTGTATTCGCGGCCGACGGGAAATCGTTGATCCCGTAGGCTGCGCGAAAATCCTCGCTCGCGGTCAATACGACCCGTTCCACGCTGATCCCGATCGCGTTCGCGGCGCGATCGACGAGGCTGAAGTCGCCGGCGATGACGGACGCGGCGACCACGGCGGCCGGACTCATCGCGCGCGCGAGTGCCGTCCGTGCGCGGTCGAGCGCATTCAGATCGCTGCCGATCACGGCATCGGCGAAGGCAAACAGTTCGCGGCCGTGCTCGACGCCGCTGTCGCAGTCGATATCAAACACACCGTCGAGCGTGATGTTCAGTTGCAGGGCTTTGCCACTCTCACGGAGGACATGGGTGTGCCAGGTGGTTCAGTAAAAACACTGGTTCAGCGCGGACACTCTCGCCGCGACGAGTTCGATCTGCGGGCGCGACAGGGCCGCGTGTGAACTGTGCGTCAGATCGAAGATATTCTCCATCGAGAAATATTCCTGATCCATGATGCGGTTCAGGCGGCGGGCTTCGTCCGGGACGAGACTCAGGGAGCGCAGGATGTTCGCGGCCTTGTGCTTGCCGTACAGCGACACGGCGAGTTCGCCGCCAGCCGGAGCGTTCGGTACGGTTGCGGTAAAGAAGCCCTCGTTCGTCGCCTCCGACGGGCGCTCGAATGTCGGCGCGTGGTCGTCGTTCGGGGTGGCCAGCGCACGTGCGGGAACGCCGATGCCGCGGGCGAACACATCGAGATGCGCGAGCCGCGCGACGAGCCCGACGATTTCGACATAGGCGCCTTCCGTTACGCCCGTGGCCTGCACCGCGGCGCAATACCCGCGATCGATCGTGGTGCCGCCGAGTGCGACGTCGCGCGCGAGCTGGCGCGCCGCCGCGGGCAGTTCGGTGCTGTCGACGAGGTGCTCGTCGCCGATCGACTCCTGGATGCCGGCGTCGACACGCGCCCGGCGTGCCTCGGCCGCGATCGTGGTGCGTTCGGCCGCCGTACCCCAAGTGCCCGGTTCGGCGTAAGACCGTAATTCGTCAGCGTGCAGTTCCGCGGTTGCTGCAGGCACGGGGAAAACGGCATCGGCATATAGCGACATGACGGGTCCTCGATCGGGGTGGTTGGTATTAGCCTAGCAGTCTGTCGGACTTAGGGACAATCTACTGCGCTGATGGGTGAGCGTCGCAAATCCGACCGGCAGGGCGATGACACAGCCGATGAGCGCGATCGCCTGCCACCCGCGCAGTACAGGAGTGAAGGGGCGGCAGTTGCCTGCGCTGCGACGGTCCACGGGCTGATATCCTGCGACAGCAGTTCCCGGCTACGAAGACCGACGACACCGTTGTCCCGCACCCGGATCGCCGGCACGTGCCGCAATGATGTGCCGCGGGTCGTTGCATTTGACGTTCGGCGCCGGCGTGGCGCATATTCAAAACTTCGTGGGCCGTGAACGTTCGCCGCAACGAGGGGCGCTTTTTTTGGGAATTTCTCTGGATTCTGCCGGCATGCTACTGGGCGGGCTCGGCCTGCTGCTGATCGGCATGAGTCTGATGACCGAAGGCCTGAAGCTCGCGGCCGGCAGCGCCTTACGCGACATTCTTGCGCGCTGGACGAGCAATCGCGTACGCGGGCTCCTGTCGGGTTTCGGGATTACCACGCTCGTGCAGTCGTCGAGCGCCGTCACGGTAGCAACGATCGGATTTGCGAACGCGAACCTGCTGTCCCTGCAGCAGGCCGTATGGGTGATCTTCGGCAGCAACGTCGGCACGACGATGACCGGCTGGATTGTCGCGCTCGTGGGTTTCAAGCTGAATGTCGAAGCGTTCGCGTTGCCGCTTGTCGGGTTCGGCGTCATGCTGAAAATTTCCGGCGAACGCAGCCGGCGTGCCGCATTCGGTCAGGCGCTCGTCGGCTTCGGCCTGCTGTTCCTCGGCATCGGAGTGCTGAAAGAAACGTTCGATGCGTTCGGCGAGCACATGACCCTGCCGATACTCGAGGGGCCGGCGCTGCTGACGACCGGCGTGTACGTACTCGCCGGGGTGCTGTTGACGACGGTGATGCAATCCTCCAGCGCCGCGCTCGTGGTTGCGCTCAGTGCGGCGGAGGGGGGCATGATCCCGCTGGCCGCGGCCGCCGCGGTTGTGATCGGCGCAAACCTTGGCACGACGACGACGGCCCTGATCGCAGTGTGGGGCGCGACCCCGACAGCGAAACGCGTGGCCCTCAGTCATGTCGCGTTCAATATCGTCACGGCGACGGTTGCGATAACTATCCTGCAACCGATGCTGCTCCTCGTCGAATGGTTGCGCGAAGCATTCGCTTTGCCCGCGGCGCCGGCGACCACGCTCGCGGTTTTTCACTCGGCCTTCAATGTGCTCGGCGTGTTGCTCATGTGGCCCGTTGCCGATCGCATGATCGCATTCCTGTTACGCCGCTTTCAGTCACAGGAGGAAGTCGAATCGCGGCCGAAATTCCTCGACACGACGAGCCTCGGTCTGCCGTATATCGCCGGCGAAGCGCTCGCGAACGAAGTTGGCCGGGTCAGCACGATCGCACGCGGTGCGGTACTCAGCGCATTGAGCGTCGAAGGCGCCAGCGCGCAAACAATGGAACGCGAACAGCACATTGCGCGCAGCCTCATCGGTGCGATTGGTTCGTACTCGGCGGCGCTCGGTCGTATGGAGCTACCCGAGGCGATCGCGACACTGTTGCCGAGTTACCTGCGTTCGGCGCAACAATCCGCCAGCGTGATCGAAATCGCGCAGCAGATGATCGCGGTGCAGGCGGAACTCGGCGAACTGTCCGACGAGCGGCTCGATGAACCGGTACAGGTATTCCGGCGCGAGGCCGTGCGCGTAATCGAGGCGGTCGGCACCGGACAGGCGGAAACCGATCCGGCTCAGACCGACGTGATGATCGGTGAACTCGAACGGGTGTACGAAGAAGCGAAACTGGCAGCGCTCCACGAAGGCGTGAGTGGCCGCCTCGGTGTGTTGCAAATGGATGCCTTGCTCCGCTATCTCGCCCTTTCCCGCCGTGCAGCGAAGCAACTCGCGAAAGCGGCCCGTCGGCTCACGGTAATTCGTACCGCCCTCGACGCCGGCCAGACCGCGCCGGGGGCGCACGAAGGCAAAAACGCGGACGACGAGGGTTTCGAAGCGCTGTCCGACCGAACGTGATGTGTCGCGGCGGAGCTGCCGTCGTGGGCGCGGCGGTTACGCCGGGGAGTCGTTCGGAGCGGCGGTCGCGGTGTCGCGATTAATCCGGGTTCGTGCGCAGCAACGGCGGGGAAATGGGCGTGTTCTTCTCCCGTCTTGGCATGGAAATCGAACCCGAACCCGGGTTCGTTACCGGCTAACGGTCGCGCCGAGCGCCACAGTTGCGGCCAGCGTTGACCGAACCGCGCGGCCGCAATGTCCGCGTTCAGCGACGGAAACGCGCGCCGGGGTGGCGGCTGGACAAGCGTGGTGAGCCGAACAGTTTTTCCCGCAGCGCGCCGTCGGCATATTCCGATTGCATGAGTCCGCGTTGCTTCAGGATCGGCGCTACGCCCTCGATGAAATCGACAAACGTCCCCGGGGTCGTCGCGTAGACGAGGTTGAAGCCGTCGATCCCGGTAGCCGCGAGCGCTTCGAGCCGGTCCGCGATCTGCTCCGCGCTGCCAACGAGCCACTGCCCGCTCATCTGACGTCGCGCGAGGTCGCCGAACGTCAGCGTCTTGTCGGGCGTTTGATCGGCGAAGCTCTTGAGAAAACCCAGCACCCCGTTGAAATCGAATTCCGCGATGGGTTTTGTCAATTCGACCGCGCCGAGGTCCGCGCCGAGATGCCCGCTCATGTGCGCGAGACCGGCTTCAACGGACAGGGTTTCGCCGAGTTCCGCCGCTTTCGCCTGAGCCTCGGCTTCGGTTCCGCCAATGACGAGGGAAACCCCGAGACAGAATTTCAAATCGTCGGGATGACGGCCAAATTCAGCGGCCCGGGCGCGTACGTCGGCGATCAGTTTTTCCCGCCCGCTACCGACGATAAAAATACATTCGGCATGGCGTGCGGCAAACTCGCGCCCGCGGTCCGAGGAGCCGGCCTGAAACAGCAGCGGCGTGCGTTGCCGGGACGGTTCGCACAGGTGCGGGCCCGGCACCCGGTAGTAGGGTCCGTCATGATCGATGCGATGCACCTTCGCGGGATCGGCGTAAATGCCGCGACGCGTGTCGCGCACCACCGCGTCATCCTCCCAGCTCCCTTCCCAGAGCTTGTACAACACTTCGAGGTAATCGTCGCCGCGGTCGTAGCGATCATCGTGCCGGGGCAGATCGTCGAAGCCGAGGTTCTGTGCCGCGCTCGGCAGGTAGGACGTCACGATGTTCCAGGCGATGCGTCCGTCCGTGAGGTGATCGAGCGTCGATGCGCGGCGTGCGAAATTGAACGGGTGTTCGGCGAGCACGGAACCGGTGAACGCGAAGCCGAGGTGTTCGGTCGCGTGTGCCATCGCCGGGATCAGCAGGCTGGGATCGTTGATCGGGATCTGCATCGCTTCGCGGATCGCGGTCTCGGCGCTGCCCTTGTAGTTGTCGTAGACGCCGCTGACGTCGGCGAGGAACAGCGTGTCGAACTTCGCGCGTTCGAGCAGGGTTGCGAGTTCCACCCACGGGTCGAGCGAGGCGTAATCGAGTTGTCGCGTATCCGGGCGCCGCCACAGGCCGTGATGAATATGCGATACGCAGTTCATCGAGAAAGCATTGAACAACAGACGTTTCGGCGGGGTCATGCGTAAGTCGGGTCGCGCGGGCGAATGGGGAAAGGGCTATCGTCTCCGAAATCGGCAGCGCCCGCAAAACGCGTTTGCGGGGGCGCGCCACGGCGTATTCGACTCGGCCGGTCCGTTTGCGCTCACCGCGGACGGTTCCCCCGGGCGGCCGTAGACGTTGCGGCCACGGCGTCTGCGCGGACCAATCGATTGTTGCGACGCAACGAAAAACTTTAACGTTGTTAAAATAAAAACCCTGTGCCATTATCGACGGCATGAGCGATTCGGAACTCTCAGTCCGCGAATTCAATATGGCGAAACGGCGCCAGCGCATCCTCGCCGAGGCGCGTCGCCTGATCGCGCGCGGCGGCATCGAGGCGCTGAATCTGCGCAAACTCGCGGCGGCCGCCGAAGTCACCGTGCCGACGATCTACAACCTCCTCGGCAACAAGGAGGCGCTCGTCATTGCGCTGTTTACCGAAGCCCTGGAGGAAATCGAACACCGCGTGCGCAGTGCCGCACACGGGTCGGCGCTCGCCAGCGCCGAGGCCGTGGTCGCCGAATCGACCGGTCTGTTCGCGGAAGACGAACAATACTTCCGCAGCGCGTTTATCGCGCTCGAGCATCTCGACCAGACGCGCGCGCATCACGCCGCGGCGGAGGGCGTGTATACGTGGGGCCGCAGCCTGGTACTCGCCGGTCTCGACGCATGCCGCGAAGCGGGACTCATCGAAGGCCGGATCCCGGCGGCCTTACTCAGCGATCAGATCCTGCGCGGCTACCGTACGAGTTGCCGCGCGTGGGCATTCGGCCAGCTTTCGATCGAAGAATTCCGCGCGTCGGCACTGAGCGACGTGTACACGTGTCTCGCGGCCGATGCCGTCGAAACATTTCATGCCCGGATGGTCAGAAAAATTGCCGCGCTCGCAAATTCCGCGGCTACCCCTGCACAACGTCGCGCTCGCGACGAAGGAGTTAACACATGAAGCAATCGGCCCAGGTGGACTTACTGAAAGAAATGCTCACGATGATCGACGCCGGAACCGCTCCCGATACCGGGCGGATCGTGAAAAACCCGACATCATCGTACGTGTGCAAGGAGCGTGCGCAACGCGAGTGGGAGACGATGTTCGAAAACCACCCGCAGGTCATGGGATTGTCCGGCGACCTGCCGGAGCCGGGCAGCTTCATGACGAACAATGATCTCGGGATCCCGATCCTCGCGACGCGTGACAAGGCCGGCACGTTTCATGCGTTCGTCAATGCCTGCCGTCATCGCGGTGCGCTGCTGACGGAAGACGAACGCGGCAAAAAGCATCGTTTCGTGTGTCCGTTTCATGCCTGGACGTTCGCCGACGACGGGCGCCTGCTCGGGATCCGCGAACCGAAAATGTTCGGTGAGATCGACAAGTCGTGTCACGGGCTCGTCGAATTGCCGAGCGCCGAAAAATACGGCTTGCTGGTCGTCCATCCGCAGGTGGATGGCGTCGTCGATATCGATGCGCTGCTTGGCGATCTCGGCCCGGAACTCGAATCATGGGATCTCGGGCGGGCACGGTATCTCGGTGGTTCGCCGCTCGAAAAGAACCTGAACTGGAAGATCGCAAACGACACGTTCGGTGAAAATTATCACTTTCACACGTTGCACCGGGACAAGCTGAATAACCTGTTTCACGGCGACGCCACCGCTTACAAGGAATACGGGCGTAACCACCGTCTCGCCGTGGCCAGCCGTTATCTCGACGTCCTGCGCGAGCAACCGGAGGAGAAATGGAATGCGACGGACGCCGGGATCGTGGTTTATCACCTGTTCCCGAATATCCAGATCGCGCTGTTCAATCGGGTCGTCAGCCTGTTCCGGATCTATCCGAATCGCCAGGAAGTTGGCCGTTCACTGACCCGGATCTCGCACTACGAAGCGCAGCATATCGGCTCGGAGGCCGCCGACGAAGCGATCAAGCTGGATGCCGAATCGCTGTATTCGACGGATATGTCCACCCGGGTCGAATTCAATCTCGATACGCAAATGGAACTCGTGAACAGCACGCTCGAGCACGAGGACTATTACATGGGCGAGAAGTCGCAGCAGGCGGCGTCGAGCGGGCGGGTGGAACATTTCATCTTCGGACGCAACGAACCGGCGCTGCACCATTTTCACCAGAATTACTGCGACGCGCTCGGGTTGCCGCCACTGGAAGAGTATCGCGCGGCAGGCTGAACAAGCATTCGATCGGATGACCCCGCAGGCGACGACGCCCGGCGCGAACGTCCGATCGAAGCGTGTCACGCAAACGGAGCGAGGTCGGGGAAACCGGTCTCGCGCCCGGGGAAGGGCGTTGCAACGCGGGGGTGAAATTTCGAACGCCCGACCACCGTTGGGCGGTGGCCGGGCTTTCGTCGTTCGCGGGTTGCGCTAGAAGCCGGCCTCTTTCGTCGTTTTCACGATCGCGGCCGCGACTTTATACGGATCCGCGTTCGAGGCGGGACGGCGATCTTCCAGCCGGCCTTTCCAGCCGTCTTCAACCGTGCCGATCGGGATCCGGATCGACGCGCCACGGTCGGAGACACCGTAGCTGAACTGATCGATCGACTGCGTTTCGTGTTTGCCGGTCAGGCGTTTGTCATTGTGCGCGCCGTAGACGTTGATATGGCGCCCGATGTTCTTGCCGAATTCCTCGCAGATTTTCGTGAACGTATCCTCGTTGCCGGATTCACGCATGGCGACGTTTGAAAAATTCGCGTGCATGCCCGAGCCGTTCCAGTCCGTTTCGCCGAGCGGTTTCGGATGCCATTCGATCGCATAGCCGTGCCGCTCCGCCGTGCGTTCGAGCAGGTAACGTGCAATCCACGTTTCATCGCCGGCTTTTTTCGCGCTTTTCTGGAACACCTGGAATTCCCACTGGCCCGCCGCGACTTCGGCGTTGATGCCTTCGACATTGAGGCCGGCATCGAGACACTGGTCGAGGTGTTCTTCGATGACTTCGCGGCCATAGGAGTTCTTCGCGCCCACTGAACAGTAGTAGGGACCCTGGGGCCGCGGGTAACCGGCGCGCGGGAAACCGGGCGGCAGATCCGTTTCCGGATCCCACAGGAAGTACTCCTGTTCGAAGCCGAACCAGAAGTCCTCGTCGTCGTCGGCGACGTCGATCGTGGCGCGGCCGTTCGAGGGATGCGGCGTACCATCGGCATTCAGGACTTCCGTCATGACGAGGTAAGCATTCTTGCGGTCAGGGTCGGGGTAGACCGCGACGGGTTTCAGCAGGCAGTCCGAGGCGCTGCCGTCGGCCTGTTCCGTCGAGCTGCCGTCGAAAGACCACATCGGGCAGTCTTCGAGTTTGCCGCTGAAACCCTTTTCTACGCGCGTCTTGCTGCGCAGGCTTTGTGTTGGTTTGTATCCGTCCAGCCAGATGTACTCCAACTTGCTTTTCATGATGTCGTGCGCTCCTAATCGTCTGCAGGTTCGTCAATGGATACCCGGCCCCTGCAATAAGCGTTCCGCTTTTTAAGGGTTGTGTCAGCGGACTGATCCGGAGCCCGGGATCGGCCCTCGACGCGGTGACGGCGGCGGCAAATTACCTCTTCGATACAATGCCTTAGGGGGGTACTGCACGCGGGCAGCCGGAACCGGACGGGATAGCCGCGGGCGCGGACGGAACGTGGCGCCGCACGTTATCAGTGCGTGATTGCACTAAACCGGATCGCCTGATTCGACGCGCGCCACATGTTGGGGCGTCGATCCGGCAGCGCCGGCGGGTGACGGCGTCCTAGCGGGGTCGCCAGTGGCTCTTGCCCCAGTCTTCCTGGAGCAGGCGTATCAGTTCCGACCAGTCCTGGAGGCGTTCATCCGGCGCCTTCGCGATGCAGCGCATGGCGACGGTCTCGAGCAGGCGCGGAGGCTTCGGCGTCACGAATTCGCTTGGCCACGGCGGGTCGACGTTGTGGATCTGCTCGATGACCTCGTCGACGGTTTCACCCGGCGACGGCAGCCGGCCGCTGAGGATTTCATACAGCATCACCCCGAGACTGTAGATGTCGGAGCGGTAATCGATCGCCGGATCACGCCGGATCTGCTCCGGCGACATATACGCGATCGTGCCCTGTAATTCGCCCGCACTCGTATCGCGGTCGACTTTACGGCCCGGATCTTCGGCGTCGGTGACCAGCGGATCGTCGTGGTTGCCCGATTCGTCCCAGACTTTCGCGAGGCCCCAGTCGAGCAGCAGGACTTCGCCATACGGACCGACGAGCACATTGTCCGGCTTGATGTCGCGGTGGATCACCCGGTGGCTGTGCGCGTACTGCAGCGCGTAGGAAACCTGGATGACAACGTCGATCAGCTGACGCAAATCGTAGCGTTCACGGTAATCGAGTACTTCGCGCAGCGTGTAACCGTGAACGAGCTTCATCGTAAAGAAGTATCGTCCCCTGGAATCGCGACTCAATTCATAGGTCGGCACCGTGTTCGGATGTTGCAGCATCGCGCTGACCCGCGCTTCCCGCAGCAGGCGTCGTTGCTCGGCCGGATCGTTCTCGAATTCGGGGCGCAGCGTCTTGTAACAGACCGTACGCCCGAGGTGCAGGTCGCGACACGACTGAATTATCGACTTGCCGCCGCGCGCAATCGTTTTGAAGTAGGCGTAGCGTGTGCTCTGGACGATTTTTTCCGGCAGCGGCTTGTCCGTGTCCTTGCGATACAGGACGGCGTAGTCGTCGTCCGGGGGTTCAGGAAAAGCTGTCATCAGATTCGCGCCTGTCGGTTGTGAGGCGGGATCGCCCGCGTACCCAAAATAGCGCGTCTGCGGGTAAACGTCTAAATTCCGCTGTCGTGCGCGGTCGCTGCACTTCTGCCGGGATCCGCATCGGTGCTACTCTCGGGTCCATGAACGTTTCCGCACAAGCGACACGATGACCGAGCCGGACACACGCGCATCCACGGCAGACGGGAAATCCGGCCGGTGGCGTAACCGGCTACTCAAACTCACGACGTGGCTGCTCGCGGCGGCTTGCTTCTATGCGGTTTTCGGCAAGATCGAAGCGGCCGCGGCACGCGAACAACTGGGTGTGCTCGCTTATCTTGCGCGCTTTTTCGCCGACGCGAACTGGCTCGCCTGGCTCGCGATCATGGTCCCGTATTCGTGTTTTTTCTTTCTCGTCGACGCGCATGCGACGTGGCGGGTCGTGCGCTGGTACAACGCACCGGCGTTTCGGTTCAGGAGCATGCTGCCGATCCGGGCGAGCGCCTACATCCTGTCACTCGTGAACGAACAGGTTGGCAAGGGCGCGATCACGCTGTACCTGTGGCGGCGTCACGCGGTGCCCGCGTGGGAGGCGCTGTCGAGCATGGTGTTGCTCGGCATGATGGAGATTTATCAACTGCTGCTATTCTCGGCGATCGGTACGTGGCTGTATTACGATCTCGTCGAGGCCGCTTCGAGCGTGCTGCCGCTCGATCAGATCCTGCCGTGCGTGTTCGCGGTCGCCGCACTCTATTTTCCGCTGCACGTCGCGTATTTTTCCGGTCGCGTGTTGCCACGCAGTACGCTCCGCGACAGGGGTATCCTGCGCGCCTTCAGACTCGCACGCCTGCGCGACTACGCCCTCATCATCCTGTTCAAGGCGCCGAACCTGCTGGGCGCCGTCGCCGTGTACACGTTCGCGCTTGGCCTGTTCAACGTTGACGTCGGTTTCGGTCAGATGCTCGCATTCCTGCCCGTGATCTTCCTTGCCGCGGCACTGCCGCTGCCGTTCCATGCCGGCGCGTTACTGTTGTGGACCGTACTGTTCCCGGATTACCCCGAAGTAGGCGCATTCAGCCTCGTCATGCATACGTTTTTCGTTTTGTTCAACGCCACGATAGGCCTGTTGTTCTTGCCGGCGGCGAATCGCGAATTGTTCGCGACCACGACGGACGGCGAGGATCAGGATCCGCGCACCGCGTGAACGAGATGCCACATACGTTCGGCAATCGAAGCAGTCGTGGCGGCAACGAGCAGCCAGCCGCCGCCCATGACGGCGGTTCGCGCCGGCGCTACGTCGGGTACGAGAACGTGGGTCACGCTCATCGCGGCTACGGCGATGTAATAGGCGATACCGTTGATCCGGCCGAGCCGCGAGGGTCGTAGCGTGCGCTCGCCGACGATGCGCGAATCGAACACGTACTGCAGGAACGCGAGTGCGATCAGCGGCGCGAGCGCGCCGGGTAACAGCCCGAGGTGCGCACCGGTCCCGGCGAGGACGGTAACGAACAGGGCATCGGCGGTATGGTCGAGCAGGGTCCCGAACGCTGTGGCCTGCCGGCGGCGCCGGGCGACGAAACCGTCGAGCAGATCGCTCGCGATCACGAACGCGAGGCCCGCCATCGCGAGTACCGGGTGGCTTTCGAGCACGGCCCAGGCAACGAGCGGGGTCAACGCGATGCGAACGGCGCTGATTGCGTTCGCGGGATTCATAACACCTGAGCCGGGGTCGCACTGTATGGACATACCGCGCAGTGTAACGACTGTTCGTCCGCGGCCGCGAGTCCCGGCCCGGTACGCTTCATCGTGAACCGCTGTCTCGTCACCGGCGCGAACGGACACCTCGGTCGACGACTGATCCCGGTGCTCGCGGCAAATTCGGAGGTCGTTGCACTCGTGCGCAGTGAGCGTGCGCGCGGCACCCTGTTGCGACACGTCGGCAAGCTTGAACGGGTCACGGTTGCGCTGGCCGATCCGTCCAGCGCCGACGACGTCGCCCGGGTCGCCGCGGGCTGCGATCGCGCGGTTCACCTGATCGGTACGATCAAGGCGACGCGGGCAAACCCGTTGCGCGCATCACACGAAAACCCTGCCGCGGCGCTCGTTGCCGCGATGAATTCCGTGCCGATCCGGCATGTGGTCTATGTGAGCATACTCGGGGCGGGGGCCGCGAGCGCAAGTGAATGCCTGCGCGCGCGCGCCGCGGTCGAGCGGATGTTCGGTGACGCAACCGCAACGGCAACGACGATCCGGGTGCCGATGGTATTGGGCGAACGCGACCGCGCAAGCTTCGCGCTCGCGAAGCGCGCGGCGGCGACGCGCGCGGTCGTGTTTCGCGCCGCGAGCCTGGAACAACCGATCTACGCGGGCGACGTGGTCGCGGCGCTCGCGCACACGCTCGCGCAGATCCCGGATCACGATCGGGTATTCGATCTCGCCGGGCCGCGTTCCTTATCGCGTCGCGAGTTGATACTCGCCGCGGGGCGTGTCATCGGGCGGCGCCCGGCCGTCGTTTCGCTGCCGTTGTTCTGTGGTATGACGCTCGCGCGCGTGTTCGAGGCGACGCGCGCGAATCCGCCGCTGACGCGTGACATGTTGCGGATTCTTGACCATGACGACGCTATCGATCCGCTGCCGGCGGCCGCGGCACTCGGGATCGCGCTGACCTCGCTCGACGAGATGCTCGAGCGTTGTATTGTCGGCCGCCTGAATCAGCCGAGCACGGTATAGCGGAGCATGACGCGCGAGCCTTTCATCAGGCCTTCGCGGAAGCGCGGTCCCCACGAGCCCCATTCGTCCGCGTACTTTTTCGCGTAAACGTCGAGGACCGCCGCCTGCGCGGTGGCGTCTTCCTCGAAGCGTCCTTCGATCACGAGATAGGGTGCGGAGCGGTAGCGCTCTTTCGCGCGCTTCCACACACCGAACTCGCCGATCCAGATCGCCGCGCGGCGCAGGCCGCGGCGTATCGCTTCCGCCCGCCACGCGTCGGAACGGGTGACGACGTAAACGTCGCCGGCGTGATGGACAAACCAGACTTCGCCGTGACACGCACTCTCCGCACCGTCGGATTGCAGCGGTGACAGATAAATCAGTTGTGACTTGTCAAGAAACGCGACGGCCGGCGACGTCGCCGCCGTTACCGGCCGGATGCCGCCGAGACCGGCAGTCAGGAGTGCGGCCGCGCCGCCGAGGATCTGTCTTCGATTAATCGCCATCGGTGTTATTCCTCGAATCAGGGTTATCCAGGGGTAAACCGGCCGTCACCGCAAACCCGCGCGATTACGCCGTGAAACGCGCCCGCGCGCGCCAGAGTGCGATCATCGGGATCGCGAACAGTGCCGCAGCGACGAGTCCGCCAACGATACCGCGGCCGTTCGGATTGATCACGTTCCAGACGAACATCGCGATCACGACCTGGGCCGCATAGACCGCGGCCCACGGCCACATCCACGCTTTCATTTTCCAGAACCCCCAGGCCCCGGCGCCGTAGATCAGCCAGTGCAACGGTTCCGTTGCTTTCGCCCACCAGCCGGTCAATGCGACGCCGAACCAGATCTCGTGGTCATCTGCCACCGGCTTGAAGAAAATGTCGAACGGCATGTACACGAACGTCATGTAACAGCAGAAGTAGAACAGGACGTTGATCCACCAGGGGCGGGATGCCCAGTCGTTGCGGATCACAGCGAGGATATTCGTCATGTCAGTTGCGGGCTCCGTTACGTAGTCGGCGACCTGCTGAACGATTCCCGTCCGCAATGCAGCGCCGCTTTCGCCCGGGCATGTGCTGTGGTCTTGACCGGGCCACGCGCTCGAACCGCGTGCCGGGAACAAGGATAGCACCGCCGCTCGGGTTCAGGCGTATGCGCGGGCATTAATCGTTAGCCGGCTGCCTGGCGTGGCCGCGCCGCCGGGTCGGTTCGAGCCCGGCGCCACGGCGCCCGTACCGGAGATTCGCCACCGGCTACCGCGCCATCGCGCGCGGCGGCGCGTACCCCGCAAGCCCGTCGCCAGGGATTGCCTGCCGGCTCGACGCGAACGGCGTCTCGGCCAGTCATTCGTGCGGCAGCAGGGCCGCAACGACACCCAGTCATCGCGCAACGACAATACCTGTCATGCCGGCTCACGGTAACGTCCGGGTCACATCGGCCGGTATCCCGAAACCGCCGTATCGGTCAGACTATTCCGGACGTTCACGACAGGAACAAAGCCATGCCCGAGACAAACACGACTGAGTATCGGCTCGCGATCACCCACACGATCCAGGAAGTGGCGCGCGCATTTGACGACAAGCTGCACCACGAACTCCTGCCGCAGGTGTTCACGGACGACGCGAGTGTGCTGTACCGCCTGCGCGGGCAGCGTTTCGACTTCTCGATGCCGGATGGTCCGGCCAAAGTGAAGTACTTCCACGATCGGTGTTACTGGACGCAACATCTCGTGTCGCCGCAGGTGATGTCGGTCGACGGCGATCGAGCGATTGCAAGATCCCCGGTGCATGCGCTGCACCTGCAAATCCGCGATGACGGTTCACAGAATCACTGGGTAATCGGCGCCGTGTATCACGATGAACTCGTGCGTCAGAACGGACAGTGGCGGATCGCGAAGCGGCTGGCGCTGTGTCCGTACGTCGAGGGTGACTTTCTTACGGACGGGGTGAGAACGTTTCCGGTCTTGCCGGATCTCGATAGCGAGACAATATAAGCGCCGACCGTGCCGCTAGCCGAGCCAGTACAGCGCGAGCACGGTGCCGCACACGATCAACACCCAGGCATCCGCGAGTAGTTTCAGCGGCAACGCGGCGGTGCGCACTTCCATGAAATAACGCAGCACGAAACGCACCTTGATAAACGCGACCGCGATCAACGCACTCGACACGAGGCGGATATCCGTGCCCGGTCCGCCGCCGTCGCTGCCCATCCACCACGACAGGCCCGTCGCGGCCACGAGCAGCAACCAGATCGGGGTGACCCGGTTACGCAACAGCGTGGCTACGGAACCGTTCATTGCAACAGGTACAGCAGCGGAAACAGGACGATCCACAACAGGTCGACCATATGCCAGTAGATCGCGCCGCTTTCGAAGATGCGCAACTCGCCCGCCGATTCGACCCCCGCGCGTACCATCGACACGAGGTAGATCAAAACGCCGAGTCCGATGATCACGTGGACGAAGTGCAGCCCCGTGAAGATGTAGTAATACATATAGAAATCGTTCGTCATGATCCCGATGCCGGCGCCGAGTTTTTCGCCGTACTCGACGACCTTGACGATCGAAAAGCCAATCCCGCACAGCATCGCGAGCCCGAGCAGGCGTGCGGCGTAGCGCCCCGCGTGTTCGCGCACGTCGATCACCGCGAGCACGACGAACCAGGAACTGAACAACAACAGCAGCGTATTCAGGGCGCCGTAGTTCTGGTTTAGCGTTGCCTGCGATGCCCGGTACAGCTCGACGTCGAGACCGCGGTAATACGCGAAGACGCTGAAGAACAGGCCAAACACGAACATATCGCCGAGCACGAACACCCACACCCCGACTTCGCCCGGGATCGCGTGGTGGTCTGCCGGTGCCTGCGCGGTGATCGTGCCGTCCGTCATCTCAGGCACTTGCCGGGGTGCGGATCGCCTTGATCAGGACAACGCACATGACGATGTACCACAGGAAAAATACCGTGAGCGGCAGCCAGAACGCGAGCAGGCCGTTCCAGGCGAACGGTCCTGTTTTGAAGAACGTCAGCAAGCCGCCCGGTATAAACAGAATCGCGACCCAGATGTTGAAATACCCGACCCAGCGCGCGAATACCGGACGCTCGTGCTTGTCCGACACGATCGCGAGGCCAATCGCGACGAGCTGCACGAAAAACGGCGGGAACGTCATGATCAGCATGATCCAGCCGAAGTCGTTCATCAGCTGGATCAGCTCGGCAGCACGCTCCGGCCGGAACGCCGCCACGGTCCAGATCATGATCGGGACGGTGAGGAAAACAACCGTCACGGCGCCGGCGACGAGCTGGCTTGCGGTCAACACGGGGAAGTCGCGCTCCGTGCGCCGCAGTTGTACGCCGATGACGGCGATCCACGGAATCGTCAGCGAGGCGCTGAACATCGTGATCAGCAGACCGAAGCGAATCGCGCCGGTATTTTCGCCGTAGAACTTCGCGATCGCCGCCGCATCGAGTGACGGCGACGGCGCCGGTACGAGCCCGGCGATAATGATCCAGCCGAGTGTGAACAGGGCGACGAATGCGGCACCGCAGATGACACACGCGATTTGCGTCTTCATGTTCATGACTGTACTCCCCGGGTGGCGGACGCCGTGGCGGCGTCCCTAGTTGTGGACACCGCCATCAACGGTGAATTCGCTGCCGGTGCAGTAGGAACTCTCGTCGCAGGCAAGGAACAGCGCGAGATTCGCGACTTCGAGCGCGGTGGCCGTGCGTCCGAGCGGGATCGACTTGACGACCCGATCGAGTTTGCCGGCCTGTATGTACGGCAGATCCTGCATCATGTCCGTGTCGATCAGGCCCGGGTGGATCGAGTTGACCCGAATGTTGTAGCGACCGAGTTCCTGAGCGGCGACTTTCGTCATGCCGCGTACGGCCCATTTGCTTGCGCCGTAGGCGGTGCAGTTACGCGTACCTTCGAGCCCGGCGACCGACGAGATGTTCACGATCGAACCGCCGCGCTCGGCCTGCTTCATCGCCGCGGCGATCGTTTTCATGCCGAGAAAAACACCGATCTGGTTAATCTCGACGACCCGGTTGTAATCCTCGAGCGTCGTGTCGAGCAGCGGGGCGGACATGAAAACCCCGGCGTTGTTCACGAGGACATCGACGCCGCCGTGGGCGGCGACCGTGGCGTTGCACACGTTCCGCCATCCGGCTTCATCGCGCACGTCGAGATGATGGTAGCTCGCACCAAGGTCCGCGGCGACGCGTGCGCCGGCATCATCGAGCACATCGGTAACGACAACCGTTGCACCCTCGGCGGCGAACAGCCGGGCTTCCGCTTCGCCCTGGCCCCGCGCGGCACCGGTAATTATTGCGACCTTCCCGTCGAGTCTCCCCATCTTCTCTGTCCCCTTGCGTTGAATTCGTAGCGGGCAATCATCCCAGACGCAGACCGTCGGGGCCATACACCGCGATTCAGTCTGAACGATCGCCCGCCGCGATCAGGGCGTCGAGCTCCGCGATGGCGGCCCGCGCCGCATCGCCCTCGGGGATCGGAGTGCCTGAATCGCGCCACTCGACCGCGGATTTGAAACCGTGTGCTTCGGCCTGGCGACGAAACCACATGCCCTCGGGATTATGTCGCGTGATGCCGTCAAACAGCGTCGACAGGGTCTGGCTCGACAGTAAACCCATGCGCTCTACCGCTTCGTTGACGACCATTTTCTGCATCTGCAGCATGCCGTGCGGCACTGCCGCCATCCGGTTCGCGAGTCGGCTCACGGCGGCATCGAGCTGTTCCGGCGCCGTTGCTTCACTGACGAGTCCCCAGCGTTCGGCAGTCGTACCGTCGATCAGATCGCCGGTGAGCAACAGGCGTTTCGCGCGTTCCGGCCCGAGGCGGTAAGTCCACTGCGCCGTCGTCGGGCAGCCCCACACGCGGGTTGGCATGTAGCCGATCCGCGCGCTGTCTTCCATGATCACGAGATCGCAGCACAGCGCGATGTCGGACCCGCCGGCGATCGCGTATTTGTGCACGCGCGCGATCGTCGGTTTCGGTGAACGCCACAAGCTCATGAAATCGTCCGTATACGCACGCATCGTGCGGTAGTCCGCCATCGGGTCCCACGGTTGCGCTTCCTGACGGCACGGGTGTTCGAGTCCCGACTCCGCGAACTGGACGATGTCGTAGCCGGAACAGAACGCGGGGCCGGCGCCCTGCAGGACGATCACATGGATCTCGTCGCAAGCGTTCGCGGCCTCGACGGCGCGGCGGATGTCGCCGGGCGTATCGAGCCCGATCGCGTTCAGACGTTGCGGGCGATTGAACGTGATGCGTGCGATACGCGGATTTTCCGCATCGTGGCGCACGCTCAGAGACGTATAGTCGCCGCCGTTCGCGAGTGGCCGGCCCGCGTCGGGGTCCGCACCATTGTGATCGCCTGGCATGTCTCGTCCTCCGGAGTTCGTACACATCGACGTGTGTTGCGCCGGTCACATTAACCGCGAACCCGGCACGTCGTCGAGCGCGCATCGGTTACGGCGGCTTTCGAGTACACTGCCGCGATAACGAACGCGAACGCGAACAAGCCCCCCGCGAAGGAGACCGAGATGCCGTTGACCGTAAGACCCGACTGGCTCGCGCAGGTGCACGAAGACATCGTTGATCCCGATCGGCGCATCGTCGATCCGCATCATCATTTCTTCGTCGCGAGCGAGGATTTTCCGCATTACGAACTGAGCGACCTGCGCGCCGATACCGCATCGCACAACGTGGAACAGACGGTGTACCTGCAGTGCTGGGAAGGCTATCGCAGCGACGGACCCGAAGAACTGCGTGTTGTCGGCGAAACGGAATGGGTCGACGGCATCGCGAACGAAGCGCGGAAAAATCCACACGCCGTACAGATTGGCGGCATCATGGGGACGGCGGAGCTGCGTCTCGGCGCGGCCGTGCGGCCGGTCCTCGAAGCGCATTGCGCGGCGAGTTCCCTGTTCCGCGGGATCCGCCAGGCGGCGGCGTGGGACGCCGACGAAACGATCATGTCGATGCCCGGGATCGACAGCGCGGCGCTGTATGCGGACCCCGATTTTCGCGCCGGGGCCGCCGTACTCGCGGACATGGGGCTCGTGCTCGACGCGTATCACTACCATCATCAGACGCCGCACCTGATCGCTCTCGCGCGCGCACTGCCTGGCTTGTCGATCGTGCTCGACCATCTCGGCACGCCGCTCGGGGTGGGTCCCTATGCCGGCCGTCGCGATGAAATTTTCACGCACTGGGCGCGTGACATCGCTGAGCTCGCCACCTGCCCGAACGTGACGATGAAACTCGGCGGGCTCGCGATGCCGTGGAACGGCTTCGGTTATGACGACGCCGAACGCCCGCCGACCTCGGACGAACTCGTCGCCGCGCAATCACGCTACTACGACTATGCGATTGAACAATTCGGACCGCAACGTTGCATGTTCGAAAGCAATTTCCCGGTCGATAAATGCGCGCTGTCCTACAACGTGCTGTGGAATGCGTTCAAGAAGATGGTCCGTGCTTACAGCGAGGCGGAACGCGATGCCATGTTCCGTGGTACGGCGACCCGGGTGTACGCGCTCACCTAGTGCGCGGGCGGCTCAGTCCTTGCCGAAACCATTGATGAACTCGACCCCGGCTTCCGCATCGAGCGTTGCGTAGGCCGCGGACGTGCGGTCGATCAGGTCGCCGTAGCGCGCCTCGATCTGCGCCGCAAGCTTGGCCGGCGCGCCGCGGACGGCGAATTCGTCGAGCACGTCATCGGTGATCACGTCGCCCATGGCGGTCCAGTCGCCCTGTTTCGACATTGCGTTCAGGGTTGGCTGGATCTCGCCGGCGCCGATGGAATCGAGTACGGGTTTGTACGCGGGGGTCGAGCCATAAAATGCGATCTGCTGGCGCATCTGCGTCGCTGCTTCGGCGAGCTCGCGCTCATCACGTCCGGTGATCGAAAATACGGGATAGGAAATTTCGAAATCCGCGCGCGATTTACCGGCTTTCGCGAGACCCCGTTCGAGCGCGGGCAGCGTTACGTTGCGTAAATACGCCGCGGTTGTGAAACCGTGCACGATCAGTCCGTCGGCAACTTCGCCGGCGACTTCCGTCATCCGCGGGCCGACCGCCGCGAGATAGACCTTCGGCGCGCCGTGCTCAATGTTCGTCGGGGTAAAGAACGGCGTCATCAGTGTATGGGTATAGAACTCACCGCTGAAATCGAGCGGTGCGCCACTGTGCCAGCAATTCCAGATCGCGCGCAGCGCGAGAATAAACTCGCGCATGCGCGCGGCCGGCGCGGACCACGGCATCGAGAACCGCTTCGTGATGTGCGGGCGGATCTGCGAACCGAGGCCGAGGATGAAACGGCCGCCGGACGCCGCGTTCAAATCGTGGCCGACGTGCGCGAGCGTCATCGGTGAGCGCGCGAACGCGACCGCGATCCCGGTGATCAAATCGACCGAGCGCGTCGTGTAAGCGGCCGCGAGCAGCGGCAGAAACGGGTCATGCGCCGTTTCGATGGCTTTCAGCCCGGCGTAACCGAGCGCTTCTAGTTCCTGTGCCTCGGCGCCGGCCTGGCCGAGGTCCCACGTGATGCCGGTATCTACTTTCATCAATGCGCTTCCCCCGATTCGATCGCGATGGCGCCCCGCGCCGGTGATTTCGCGCTATTGTAACCACCCTGAACGCTCTGCTGCCGTCTTGACTCGGCGCAACGCGAGCGCCAAAGTGACCATAGAATCCCGCGGCGACGGGCCCCGAGGCGTGATTAATTGGAGAATTCCTCATGACAAGGATCACGGTTAACGGCCGGCTACACGACGTCGATGCCGCGTCCGACACCCCGCTGTTATGGGTGCTGCGCGATCACCTCGGCATGACCGGCACGAAGTTCGGTTGCGGGGTCGCCGCGTGCGGCTCCTGTACCGTGTTGCTCGACGGTGCGCCCGTACGCAGCTGCGTGCTGCCGCTCGGGGCGCTCAACGGCCAGTCGATCACGACGATCGAAGGGCTCGCGAACGACACGCGTCTGCATTCCGTGCAACAGGCCTGGATCGACCATCAGGTACCACAATGCGGCTATTGCCAGTGCGGCATGATACTCGCCGCCGCGGCACTGCTCGAGAACAACCCGCATCCGGATGAAGCCGATATCGAGCGTGCGGTGACGAACATCTGTCGTTGCGGTACGTATCCGCGGGTGAAGCGGGCAATCCTCGCGCTCGGCGACGGCGCCGCGGCGAACGGCAGGGAGGACGGCGCATGAATGCGGGTCACAACAAGGGTCGCCGCCGCTTTCTGATCGCGACCGGCGCGCTCGGCGGTGCGCTCGTCGTCGGCTCGTGGTGGGTATACCGCAAGCGCGACATGCTGACGGCGCCGGACGCGCTCGAGGCCGGACCCGGCGAAGCGATTTTCAACGCGTGGCTGAAGATCGACAGTTATGGCCGTATCGTCGTGCAGGTACCGCGGCAGGAAATGGGGCAGGGGGTCACAACGGCGCTGCCGATGCTCGTGGCTGAAGAACTCGACGCAAACTTCGCCGACGTCACGTTCGAACAGGCACCGATCGCCGATATTTACGGCAACGCGCTCATGTTCGGTGAAGGCGTGCCGTTCCGGCCGGAAGACGACAGTTTTATCGCCGAGATGAATCGCCTGACCCAGTTCAAGGTCGGCCGTATTCTCGGCCTGCAGGCAACCGGCGGCTCGACGAGCGTGCGTGACGCGTGGCAACCGATGCGGCAGGCCGGCGCCACGGCGCGCGCGATGCTCGTGGCCGCGGCGGCCGAACGCTTCGACGTGCCTGTTGCGCAATGCACCGTGGCGCGCAGCGTCATCAGCGCCGGCGGCCAATCGGCATCGTTCGGTGAACTCGCGGGGGCCGCGAGCGCATTGCGACCGCCGTCGGACGTGTCGTTGAAGTCGCGCGAACAATTCAAAATCCTCGGCACCTCACCGCCCCGCATCGACATCCCGGCCAAGGTGGACGGCTCGGCTGTCTTCGGCATTGATGTGCGGCCGCCGGGCATGGTGTACGCCGCGATCGCGCAGAGCCCGGTCATGGGTGGCGCGGTCCGGAAATTCGACCGCGCTCGGGCCGTCGAAAAGCCGGGTGTGCGGGCAGTGCTCGAATTGCCCGCGACGAGTATGTCGGAAGCCGCCGTCGTCGTCGTTGCCGAGCATTACTGGCAGGCGAAAACCGCGCTCGACGAATTATCCGTCGAGTGGTCGCCCGGACCACATGCAAGTCACGACACCGACGAACAACGCGCGCGCTATGCCGCGCGGCTCGACGCCGAAGACGGGCGCGTGTACGACGAGGCGGGAGAACCGGAGCAGGGATTCGCGCAAGCCGCGACTGTCGTCGAAGCGGACTACTACGCGCCGTATCTCGCCCATGCGACGATGGAACCGATCAACTGCACGACCGTGGTCCGGTCCGACGGTACGGCCGAGGCCTGGGTTGGCAATCAGGCGCCGACGGTTGCACGCTGGGTCACGGCGAAAGCGGCGGGCCTCGAAACAGAAAACGTGACGCTGCATACCCCGTATCTCGGCGGTGGTTTTGGACGGCGCGGCGAAATGGACGTTGTCATGCAGGCCGCGATGGTCGCGCGCGAACTCCCCGACACCCCGGTGCAGTTGATCTGGTCGCGGGAAGAGGACATTCGCCACGATTTGTACCGGCCGATGGGGAGTGCGAAGTTGCGTGCCGGTCTCGACGAATCCGGGAGTCTCGTCACACTCGCGGCGAAAATCGCCGGGCAGTCGTGCGTGTATTCGATCACGGCGCGGTTGTTGCCGGGCGCGGAATCGACGCTGCTGAAGGACAAGACCACGGCCGAGGGTCTGTTCGACCTGCCGTATGCGGTAGCGCACCGTCGGATCGCCCAGATCACGACGGAAGAGCCGATCAAGGTCGGCTTCTGGCGCAGCGTCGGGCACAGCCACCATGCGTTTTTCGCCGAAGGCTTCATCGACGAATGCGCCGTCGCGGCGGGTCAGGACCCGGTGGCGTTCCGCAGCGCATTGCTTGCCCACGCACCGCGACACCGGGCCGTACTCGAACTCGCGGCCGCGCGCGCGAACTGGGGATCGGCATTGCCGGCGAACCACGGTCGCGGTATCGCGCTGGCCGAGAGCTTCGGCTCGATTTGTGCGCAAGTGGCGGAAGTCGAAGTGATCGGCAGCGACGTTCGCGTCCACCGGGTCGTGTGCGCAATCGATTGCGGCTTCGCGATCAATCCGGATACCGTCGTCGCGCAAATGGAAAGCGGTATCATCTACGGTCTGACGGCGGCGTTGTATGGCGAAATCACGTTCCGCAACGGACGCGTGCAGCAATCGAATTTCCCCGACTACAACATGGTCAGACTCGACAACTCACCGACGATCGACGTGCACATCGTCGAATCCGGAGTCGAACATCTCGGTGGTATCGGTGAACCCGGAACGCCGCCGATCGCGCCGGCCGTGTGTAACGCGATCCATGCGGCGTGCGGCAAGCGGCTGCGTGAACTACCGATCCGGGTCTGACGGCGGCGCACATTCCGGCATGCGCGAAACCCCATGAGTCTGACCGTCAAGGTGCTGATCGGCATGGCGGCGGGGATCGTCGTCGGGCTCGCGATCAATCTGAGCGGCGCGAATGCGACGGGTTCGATCGTGAACACCTACGTCGTCGACGGGTTGTTCCATGTCGTCGGCACGATGTTCATCAACGGGCTGAAGATGCTCGTGGTACCGCTCGTGTTCTTCTCGCTCGTGTGCGGCGTGTGCGGGATCGGCAATATCGGCATGCTCGGGCGCGTTGGCGGCAAGGCCTTTGCTTTGTATATGCTCACGACCGCGGTCGCGATTGCATTATCGATTACGATCGCCACGCTGTTCGGCATCGGCGAGGGCATGCAGCGCGATGGCGCGGAAGCGTTTGCCGGGCGTGAATCGCCGCCGCTGTCGCAGGTCCTGATTAACATCATTCCGAGTAATCCCGTCAGGGCAATGGCGGACGGTGACATGCTGCCGATCATCGTGTTCGCGATCCTGTGCGGGATCAGCATGCTCATGGTGGGGCGCAAGGCGCGCAGTTTCGTCGAAGGCGCGGAAATCGCGAACGAGATCATGATGAAGATGGTCATGATCGTGATGGCGGTGGCACCGTACGCGGTGTTCGCACTGATCGGCAAGGCACTCGCGGAACTCGGTTTCGATTTGCTGACCTCGCTTGCGGGCTATGTCGGTGTACTCGTCAGCTCGCTCTTTTTGCACCTGTTCGTCACGCTGATGATCGTGTTGAAACTGTTCTCGGGATTAAGTCCGGGGATTTTTCTGCGCAAGATGCGCAGCGCGCAGGTGTTCGCATTCAGTACCGCGAGTTCGAACGCGACGATCCCGGTGACGATGCGCACCGTCACGGAACGACTCGGGGTGAGCAATTCCGTCGCCTCGTTTACGGTGCCGTTCGGGGCCACGATCAACATGGACGGCACCGCGATCATGCAGGGCGTCGCGACCGTGTTCATCGCGAATGTCTATATGATCGATCTCAGCACGGGCGATTATCTCACCGTGATCGCGATGTCCGTGCTCGCCTCGATCGGTACCGCCGGCGTGCCCGGGGTCGGCTTGATCATGCTGTCGATGGTGTTCGTGCAGGTCAACCTGCCGGTCGAGGGGATCGGGCTCGTGCTTGGCGTGGACCGGCTCATGGATATGTTGCGCACGGCCGTCAATGTTTCCGGCGATGCGGCGATATCGACGATCGTGGCGAAAAGCGAAAACCGGATTGATGTCGAAACGTACCGCGATCCACTCGCCGGGCAGCTCGAGGATAGCGCATCGATTCGAATCGACGAGGCCGTCGAAGCGGATTTGGCCGAGGCGCTCGAGGAAATTCACCAGCGCCGCGACTGAGCGTACCCGATGCAGGCGGCGCGGCTACGCCGGGCTTGTAAATTGCCCGGTGGCCGGCTTGAATACGGTTCACCGCGAGTGCGGATTTTAACCACCAAGCGAGGAACAACGACAATGGCCAAGCGAATTATCCCGGCTCAGATGCAGAGCTATTATGACGGTTATCATTTTGCACCGGCCGTGGTCGACGGCAAGCACGTACGCTGCTCAGGCGTTATCGGTACGAACCTGTCCGACGGCACGGTGTCGGACGATCCGGTGACGCAATTCAAGCAGGCATTCGATAATCTGAAACTCGTACTGAAAGAAGCGGGCGTCTCGTTCGCCGACGTGACGGAAATGACGACGTTTCACGTCGGCCTGCAAGAGCATATCGAGACGTTTATCGGGGTGAAGGACCAGTACATGAAAGAGCCGTACTGTGCGTGGACCGCGATCGGTATCACGGAACTCGCGATTCCCGGCGGCATTGTCGAAATCCGCGTTACCGCGCGCAAGCCGGACTAAATAGGTGTGAGTAAATCCGAGACACTGTGGTTTCGGGACCGGAACCACTGTCTACACCCCATCGTGAGTCCCTTCCCCTCGATTTGAGGGGAAGGGTACCCGGTCCATCAAGGTCGGTGCTGCATAATCCGGAGCACGTATTCAGACCAGGCGATCAATTCCCGGGCGGCGGATCTGCGCCGCCCGCGTCGCGCTCAGCGGTCGAGCCCGACCGAAAACACCGCTTCGAGGTCGTGGCGCGAGTACGCTTTGAATGCGATCATCGTTTCCGTGTGCTCGATCCCCTCGATAGTCACCATCTTCTGGGTCACGAGATCCGCGATTTGTTCGTTGTCACGCACGCGAACAATCGCGACCACGTCGTGACTGCCCCCGACGGAATAAACCTCTGAAATTTCCGGCAGGTCGGCAAGTGTTTCGGCGACGTTGTTGATGCTGCCGTGCCGCGTGCGAATCAAAACGATGGCATTGACCATGGGTAGCGGTACCTCGGGTACAGGGTGGAGCGTGCGCCAACGCGAAGCCGCCGGCGGACGCCAGCATGGTACCCGCTGCGCTGTGACGGCGAAAGGCAAGGCGTGGTGACGGTGCAAGGCGTGGCGGTGGCGGGGCCGTGCAATGCTCCGGTCGCGTAGCGACCGCCGCGAGCCGGGTCCGCGCGGGCGCAATCGACGTTTAGTTGATCGGGCGCAATTTCGTCCCGGCGTCTGCGGATACTGTTAAGCGGTGCTGCGAAACGCACGCCTATAGAACAGAGTAAAAAGGGAAGCAGACCATGTTGCACTATGTTTCCGGTGACATTTTGTTGACCCGGGCCGTCGCGATCGCCCACGGGGTCGCGCCGAACGATCATTTCGACTCCGGGCTGGCTTTGTCGCTGCGTGAGCGCTGGCCGGCGATGTACAAGGATTTTCGGCACTACTGCCATACGGGTGACTGCAAAGCGGGCGGGATCTGGGCGTGGGCGGGCGCCGACGGCACCCGGATCGTAAACCTGTTGACCCAGGAAGCGCCGGCGAGCCAGAACCAGCGGCCCGGGCCCGCGAACGAGACTTACGTTGGGCACGCGCTCAGTGCGCTGGCGCAGTTCCTCGTCGACGAGGAGATTCCCTCGCTCGCAATGCCGCGGCTCGCGACCGGGGTTGGCAAGCTGCCGTGGGATGTCGTGAAGCCGCTGATCGAGCGCCACCTCGGGTCCGTCGACATACCGATTTACGTCTACGAGACCTACCACGCGGGCCAGGCGGGGAAAGAAGCCTGAACCCGATTCGGTCGCCGCGACGAGCAGTCGTGCGCGGCGAATTTGCCTGTCCTATACTCAGGCACGGCCTGCCGCGGGCGGGGCGGCAGCACGACGGCGGCGGGGCGGGTTCCGCAGCGCGTCCCGCAGGGTCCGCATGCTAACGAAACACCTGAACTCACCGGGAGCACACTGATGGATGCGATAGCTAAAATGAAGGCCGCCGCGCGCGAAGGCTGGTCGACGTTCGCGCCGTTCGAAAGCGTTACCAGTACCGCCGCGCCCACACTCATCGAATTCGCCGGGATTGCACCGGGCCAGCGTGTCCTCGACGTCGCCTGCGGCACCGGGGTCGTCGCCATCACGGCCGCACGCGCCGGCGCGCAGGTCTGCGGCCTCGATTTGACCCCGGCATTGCTGGAGCGGGCGCGCGAGAACGCGGCGCTGGCCAATGCGGCGATCGAGTTTCACGAGGGCGATGTCGAAGACCTGCCGTTCGGCGATGCGGAATTCGATTGCGTCGTCAGCCAGTTCGGACACATGTTCGGTCCACGACCCGACATCACGCTCGCCGAGATGCTGCGCGTCCTGAAGCCGGGTGGCACGATCGCGTTTTCCACCTGGCCGCCGGAGCTGTATACCGGCGCGATGTTCCGCCTCATCGGCACTTACGCGCCACCACCGCCGGAGGGTACTTCGCCACCGGGCGCCTGGGGCGACCCCGCGACCGTGCGCGAACGCCTGGGCGATCGCGTCGTGGACGTCAAGTTCAGCGCGGGCACGATGTGGATGCCGGCGCTGAGCCCCGCGCACGTGCGCGTATTTACGGAAGCGAACGCCGGTCCCGTGGCGCGCCTGGTCGCCATGCTCGCGGACGACCCGGCACGCCTCGCGCGGTTTCGCGAGGAAATCGAAGCGCTTGCAGCGGACTTTTTCGCCGACAACCGCCTGCGGCAGGATTACCTCATGAGTCGCGCGAGGAAGCGCTGAGCCCGGGTACGCCGCGGTTACATATACGTACTGCCCTTCATCCCGGTCGCGATATCCTGGCGCATGACGACGTTGATCAACGCCGGCTTGCCGGAGGCGAACGCGCGTTCCAGCGCCGGTGCGATTTCCTCGGGGCGCTCGCAGTGTTCCCCGTGTCCGCCCATCGCTTCGACGATTTTGTCGTAACGCGTCGGATTCAGTTTCGTTGCCACGAGCCGCTCTTCGCCGTAGACCTGCACCTGCGGCCGCGCCATCTGTCCCCACGCGGCGTCGTTGCCGACGATGCCGACGATCGGCAGACCAAAACGCACCGCGGTGTCGTATTCAAAGCCGTTCAGCCCGAACGCGCCGTCGCCGTAGATAATCAGCACCCGTTTGTCCGGTTGCGCGATCTGGGCCGCGAGCGCGAACGGCATGCCGACCCCGAGCGTGCCGAGCGGGCCGGGATCCATCCAGCAGTTTTCTTTCGGTACCGGCAGGACTTTCGACGCCTGGGCGACGATGTCGCCGCCGTCGCCGATCAGGATCATGTCCTTGTCGGCAACGTAATCGCGGATCTCGCGGCACAGGCGCAGCGGATCGACGGGCACTTCGTCGGAATTCAACTGCGTCGCGAACGCGGCTTCGAGTTCGTCTTCGCGGGCGATCAGCGTATCGCGCCAGTTACTGTAATCGAGCGCTTTGCCGCTGCTGGCGGTCGTCGCGACGAGGGCATCGAACGCCGCGGCAAGATTGCCGACGACGGCGGCGTCGGGTGAACGGTTCGTGCCGATTAATTCATTCTCGATGTCGAGCTGGATGATTTTCGCATTCGCCGGAATCGTCGCGCCGTAACCGAGGCGGAAGTCGAGCAACACGCCGGCGCAGACGAATACATCGCATTTCGTGATCGCTTCTTTGCGCACGCGGTTCAGCAATTCCGGCGTACCCGGCTTCACCGCGCCGCGGCCCATGCCGTTGACGAACGTCGGAATATGCGTCGACTCGATGAATTGCTGTACGGCGCCGGACGCGTTCGACCACTTCACGCTCGTACCGACCATCATGACGGGTCGTTCGGCACCCGCGAGTATCGCGAGCGCGGCATCGACATCGGTTTGCGGCGGCAGCATCAATGGCGGTTGCGTGCGGATCTTCGGGAAGCGAACTTCGTCCCATTCGACTTCCGCGCTCAAGACGTCCATCGGGATTTCGAGGAAGGCCGGGCCGGGATTACCGGACACCGCGTGGCGTATGCCCATTTCGATGTAGTCGGGGATTCGCTTCGTGTCGTAGCACGTGTCGGCCCATTTCGTGATCGGTTTCATCACCGCGACATGGTCCATCTCCTGCAGCGAGCCACGGCGGAGATTGTGAAACGGCCCCTGGCCGCCGATCACGAGGATCGGGCTGTTCGCGCGCCACGCGTTCGCTACCCCGGTAACCCCGTCCGTGACCCCGGGACCGGCCGTGAGTACGGCACAGCCGATTTTGCCCGGATTCAGCCGACTCCAGGCATCCGCGGCGTGCACCGCGGCTTGTTCGTGGCGCACGTCGATGATCCGGATGCCTTCGTCGAGGCAGCCGTCGTAGATGGCCATGACGTGGCCGCCGCTCAGCGTAAAGATACATTCGACCCCGGCTTGCTTCAGTGCCCGCGCCGCGAGCTTGCCCCCATGAACGCCCATAGTTCCTGCTCCGTCTTGGTTTTCCCTGAATGCTATCACGCGCGCCGCGCCGCCGTTGCTTGCGTGTCGTGATGTCCTCGGGCAGCATCGGTGCGCAATTCCGGAACTGCCGGTAACACCCGGTGAGCGGGTATGCTGCAGCTCGCGGGCAGACACAGGGGCGCTGCAATGCATTCCGATCACGTTCCCAGGACGCAGTCGACGGGGCTTCACCGGTGGCGCGATATCGCAAACGTGCTGCAGGTCCAGTTTGACTTTGATGCACCGCAACCGGAGGACTTCGTCGGCAGCATTGTCGACCACGATCTCGGGCCCGTGCGTCTGTACGAAATCGAAGCGACGGCGCACGTTGCGCGCCGGAACACGACCGGATGTGTTCACGGCGAGCTGCCGCGGACGCTGGTCACGATGCACGAGGCGGGGGCCTGCGAAGTTGAACATCGCGGCAGGGTGCATGCGCTCGCGCCCGGCGACATGACGATCCTGCACAGTGCGCAGCCGTTTACGCTGCGTTTTCCCGGACCGATGCGGGAACACGTGATGAGTATCCCGGCGCAACTGCTCGGCCACGAAATGATCGCCTCGCGCCACCTCGCCGCAATTTCGATTCCCTGTCGCGAGGGCATCGGTCGCATCGCCCGCGAGCTGCTCGCGAGCACGCTGACGAGCGTGGCGGAGCTCTCGACGACGGAGCGCGAACGTGTCGCGCATTCGCTGATCGATGTGTTCAACACGCTCGCGGGTTCGGTCCTCGCAACTGCCGGCAAGGACCTGATGGACAACGGTGCCTACCAGGTTGAACGCATTTCCCAGTATATGTACGAGAATCTGCGCGACCCGACGCTCAGCGCGCGTAACATCGCCGAGGCGCTCGGGATTTCGCGGCGTTACATGAACAAGCTGTTTCAACGCGAAGGGACGACGGTCGGCCGTGCACTGCTGGCACGACGGCTCGAAGGGAGTTACCGGGATCTGAGCGATCCGTACAAACGCGGCCGTTCAGTGACTGAAATTGCCTACGCGTGGGGGTTCAACAGTCCCTCCCATTTCAGCCGCGCGTTTCGTCAGCGTTTCGGTATGAGTCCGCGTGAAGCCCGCGGCGGCGGTTGAGTCAGGACCGGCGCCGCCGCGATCACGCGTTCGCGTCGGAGCGGTCGGCGGGATCCTCGTCGGACATTTTTTCGACAAGTTCATCGAGCAGTTCGTACAGCAGCTCGAGTTTGCCGTAGCCGAAGCGCGCCGTGATGTCGGCGTAGCGGGCCTCGTTAATCGGCGAGAGCTGTTCGAACAGGGCACGTCCGCGCGGCGCGATCGAAATCATCGAGCGACGTTGATCCTCCTGCGCCACGTTGCGTTCGACGAGGCCGCGCTGATGAAGGTTCTGCAGGATCCGGGACACGCTCGGGGTGAGCAGCGCGCAGCGCTCGGCGATTTCCGTTGCATCGAGGCATTCGTGTTCCACGAGAACCCGGATCACGCGCCACTGCTGGGGCGACAAGCCGTGCCGCTTCAGCGCCGGGGTGAACTTCTTCATGACGACTTCACGTGCCTTCAGCAGCGCCATCGGCAACGAACGGTCGAATTGCCGCATCGGAATGTTCGCTCGTCGTGCCATCGTATTGCGTTCAGCCCGCGGTCGGGTCGTCGATCACACCGTTACGCAACAGTCCGATCCGGGGAACTTCGATTTCGACGATATCGCCCGGGGCCAGGTAGCGCGGCGGATCGAAGCGGGCGCCGGCACCGAGCGGGGTACCGGTCGAGATGATGTCGCCGGGTTTCAGGATGAAGAACGTCGACAGGTAGCTGATCAGGTAAGGGAACGGGAACATCAGGTTCGCGGTCGTGTCGTGCTGGCGTTGCTCGCCGTTGACCCGGGTCGTGAGCACGAGATCGTCATAATGCTCGAACTCATCGGCGGTAACGATCCACGGCCCCATGCTGCCGGAATGCACGAAATTCTTGCCCTGCGTGACATTGAATTTCGCGTGGCGGATCCAGTCCCGCAGCGTACCTTCGTTGAGCAGGGTCAGGCCGGCGATATGATCGAGGGCATCGCGTTCGGCGATACGATGACCGGATTTGCCGATGACGAGCGCGATCTCGCCTTCGTAATCGAGTTGCGCGGATTCCGGCGGACGCCATAACGGCGCATCGTGGCCGGTGAACGAATCGATCGTGCGCATGAACAGGCTCGGCCACTCGGGTTCGTCCGAGCCATCCTTGTACTCCGCGTTGCGGTTCGCGTAGTTCACCCCGATGCAGGCGATCTTTTCCGGGCGCTCGACCGGCACCTCGAACTTCACCGCGGCGGGGTCGTGATCGGGCGCGGTGCGGGCCGCGAGAGCGCGGACTTCGGCGAGCGTGTCGTTCTGCAATACCTCGATCACGCTGCCGCCGATGCGCGCACCGAGATCGACGATGCCGCGTTCGTCGATCACTCCCCAGGACCGCGAGGCGTCGGTCGAAAATGTACAAAGTCGCATGGTGTCGCCTGATTACTATTAACGCGTTAACTATAATTGAATTATTTCGGATGATGCAAGGCAGTCACTGTGATTAATTAAATTGCGCATAAATTCGCCAATAACTGTCATTGGGGCCCGCTGATGCGTCCGCTTGCGGGCACCTGAATTGACGAAAACTAATTAACAGGTTATGTTTTAACCCGATTCAACGCTGGCAACGCCGATGACTGATCTCGACCACAACCTGCGCGCCGTCGCGCCTTATCTCGAACGTTACCGGAACCACGTCACCGGACATTTCATTAACGGCAAAACCGTCGTTCCGCCCGGGGCCGCCACTTTCGACAACCTGAGCCCGGTTGATAACGCGACGCTCGGCGCGGTTGTGCGGGGGACGACGGCGGATGTCGACGCCGCCTGCGCCGCGGCGGCCGCGGCGTTTCCCGCGTGGCGCGATACGAGCGGGGCGGAGCGCCGCAAGCGCCTGAATCATTTCGCCGATCTCGTCGTCGCGCGGGCGGAGGAAATCGCCCTCGTCGAATCGATGGACTGCGGTCAGCCGATCCGGTTCATGCAGCAAGCGGCGCTGCGCGGCGCGGCGAATTTCCGCTTCTTCGCCGACAAGGCACCGGAGGCGCGCAACGGGCAAGCGCTGCATCAGGACGAACACACGAATTTCACGATCCGTTCGCCAATCGGGCCGGTCGCGATCATCACGCCGTGGAATACGCCGTTCATGCTCGCGACGTGGAAAATCGCGCCGGCGCTCGCGGCCGGCTGCACGGTCGTACACAAGCCCGCGGAACTGAGCCCCCTGACCGCGATGATCCTCGCGGAAATCAGTGCCGAGGCGGGGATCCCGGCCGGGGTGTGGAATACCGTCAACGGTTTCGGCGAGGATGCCGGCAAGCATCTCACGGAGCACCCGGCGATCAAGGCCGTCGCGCTCGTCGGCGAAGGTGAAACCGGCAGTCACATCATGCGCCAGGGCGCCGCAACGCTGAAGCGCGTTCATTTCGAACTCGGCGGCAAGAATCCCGTCATCGTGTTCGACGATGCGAACTTCGAGCGCGCGCTCGATGCGGTCGTGTTCATGATCTACAGCCTGAACGGACAACGTTGTACGTCGAGTTCACGGTTGCTCGTACAATCCGGGATCCGCGATCGCTTCATCGACGCCGTGGCGGCGCGCGCGGCGAATCTGCGGGTGGGTCATCCGCTCGATCCGCGAACGGAAGTCGGTCCGCTCGTGCACCACGAGCATTTCGCGAAAGTCCAGAGCTACGTCGAGGCGGCCCGCGACGACGGCGCGACGATCGCGGTTGGCGGTGAGCGGCGCGACGATCTCGGTCCCGGCAACTACATGAACCCGACCCTGTTCACGCAGGCCGACAACCGCATGCGGGTTGCCCGCGAAGAGATCTTCGGTCCCGTGCTGACGGCGCTTTCCTTCGACACGGAAGACGAGGCCGTGGCGATTGCGAACGACACGCCGTACGGATTGGCCGGCTACGTGTGGACGGCGGATGCGGGACGCGTGATGCGGCTCGCGCGCCGGATCGACGCGGGTATGCTGTGGTTCAACTCGGAGAACAACCGTAATTTGCCGTCGCCGTTCGGGGGCATGAAAATGAGCGGTATTGGCCGGGACGGCGGCGACTACAGCTTCGAGTTCTACATGGAAACGAAGAACGTCTGTATCGCGCACGATACGCATACGGTGCCGGTGCTCGGTCGCTGACAGGAGAACACGATGGGCGAGATAGCGTTCGCGGCGAAAATAACTCACGTGCCGTCGATGTATTTGTCCGAGCTTGACGGCCCGCACAAGGGGTGTCGCGAGGCGGCGATCGCGGGTCACCGGGAAATTTCGCGTCGTTGTCGCGACCTCGGCGTCGACACGATTGTGGTTTTCGATACGCACTGGCTCGTGAACTCCGGCTATCACATCAACAGCGCCCCGCATTTCAAGGGGCTGTACACGAGCAACGAACTGCCGCATTTCATCAAGAACCTGCCGTATGAGTACGACGGCAATCCCGCACTCGGCGACTTGATCGCGGACGCGGCAACGGCGGCCGGTGTGCACACACGAGCGCACAATGCGACGAGCCTGCCGCTCGAGTACGGCACGCTCGTGCCGATGCGCTACATGAATACCGATCGGGTTTTCAGGGTCGTATCGGTGTCGGCCATGTGCACGGTGCACGATCTGTCCGACAGCGCGAAACTCGGCGCCGCGTTGCGCGAGGCGGTCGAGCGTGACTACGACGGCAGGATCGCGATATTCGCGTCCGGTTCGCTGTCGCACCGATTCGCGCAGAACGGGGTCGCGGATCAATACCTGCACAAGGTGTGGTCACCGTTCCTCGAACAGATGGACCACCACGTGCTCGAGTTGTGGCAGGCGGGCGACTGGAAGACGTTCACGGCGATGCTGCCCGAATATGCCGAGAAGTGTCACGGCGAAGGATTCATGCACGACACCGCGATGCTGCTCGGCGCGCTCGGCTGGGAGGCATACACCGGGAAGGTTGAAATCGTGACGCCGTACTTTGGCAGTTCCGGTACGGGACAACTGAATGCCGTGTTCCCGGTGATCTGAAACGCGTGCCCGACCCCGGGCAGCAACTGAAACGAATGTACTTATTGCCGTGCTGACACCAGAACAAATCGATCAAGCCGCGTGTGAACTGCATGCCGCGGAGCAGGAGCGCCGGCAAATCGCCGCGTTGACGCAATCCTATCCGGACATGGATCTCGACGATGCCTACGCGGTGCAGAAGCGCTGGGTCGATCGCAAGATCGCCGACGGACGCTCGGTGGTCGGGTACAAGATCGGTCTCACGTCGCGCGCGATGCAGATGGCGATGAAAATCGACACGCCCGATTACGGCGTGCTACTCGACGACATGATGTTTGCGAACCGCAGCCGTATCGCCGCCGGTGATTTCACGGACCCGCGTCTCGAAGTCGAGTTTGCGTTCGTCCTGAAGCAGCCGCTGTTCGGCGCCGATGTGACGCTCGACGAGGTGATGGCGGCGACGGATTACGTCGTCCCGGCGCTCGAACTGATCGCCGCGCGCAGTTACCGGGTGGATCCCGATACGGGTTACACGCGCACCGTGTGTGACACGATTGCCGACAATGCCGCGAACGCCGGCGTGATTACGGGAGACACGCACGTGAATCCCCGGGACGTGGATTTGCGCTGGGCCGGGGCGCTGTTCTACCTGAACGGCGAGATCGAGGAAACCGGCCTTGGCGCGGCGGTGATGGATCATCCGGGACACGGGATCCGCTGGGTCTGTAAACGGTTCGCACCGCACGGGATCGGCCTCGAACCGGGCCAGTTGATCCTGTCCGGGTCGTTTACGCGGCCCGTGATCGTGCAAGCCGGCGACCATGTGCGCGTGGACTACGGTCCGCTCGGTGAAATCACGCTCGACTTCGTATGAGCACGTAGTGATGAATTTCCCGGAAAACAAATTCAAACGCGGTCTCGCGAGTGGCGCGACGCAATACGGCCTGTGGCTCGGGTTGCCCGATAACAGCGTCGCGGAGATCGCGGCGGGTGCCGGTTTCGACTGGCTGTTGATCGATCACGAACACGGTCCGTACGAACTCGCGAACGTACTCGCGAATCTGCAGGCGATCGCCGCTTACGACGTCGCGCCAATCGTGCGGCCCGTCGACGACAACCCGGCGCTGCTGAAGCGTCTGCTCGACATGGGCGCGCAATCGTTTCTCATTCCGATGGTGGAAACCGCGGAACAGGCCATCGCGATCGTCGCGGCACTGCGTTACCCGCCAGCGGGCAAACGTGGCCTTGGCACGTCGATGGCGCGCGCGGCGCGCTGGAACGGCGTGCCCGATTATCTCGCCCGCGCGAACGTCGAGCTGTGTCTCATCGTCCAGGTCGAGACGGCCTCCGCGCTTGCGAACCTTGACGCGATCCTCGCGGTTGACGGGGTCGACGGCGTGTTTATCGGCCCGTCCGATTTATCCGCCTCGATGGGGCACCTCGGTGACCCCGGGCACCCCGACGTCGTCAACGCGATCAACGACGGCCTCGCGCGCATCATCGCGGCCGGAAAGTATGCCGGTCTGCTGTGCCTCGATTCGGCGCTCGTGGCGCAGTACCGCGCGCGCGGGGCGCATTTTATCGGCGTCGGGGTGGACGCGGTCGTGCTGGCGAACGGACTGCGCCAGCTGGCGGCACGTTATCGATCGCCGGATCCCGCCGGCGACGACCCGACGTCGGCCACCGGCTACTAAAGGCGGCCACCGGTTACCAGAAGCGGTCTCAAAAACAAGTAGCGTCGCGTTGGGAGTTATTTTTGAGACCGCTTCTGGCACCTGGCAACGATCCGCAGGGCTGTTTCGAAGCGCCGCTAGTCCCAGTCGACGTACAGCGCCGCCGGACCGCGGAACGTGATGTTCGGTGAAAACCGCAGCGTCTGATCCGCCACGAGACGCAGGCCCGGAACCCGCTCGGTGAGTACTTCGAGCGCGATCTGCGCTTCGAGCCGCGCGAGCCGCGCACCGAGGCAGAAGTGGATCCCGTGACCGAACGAGATATGTTTGCGCGCGTTTTCACGTGCGATGTCGAAACGCGCGGGTTCGGGGAATTCCGCGGCTTCGTGGTTCGCCGCGCCGAGACTGAGAAAGATCTGCGTGCCCGCGGGGATATCGATCCCGCCAAGCCTCGTATCGACGAGCGCGACCCGACGCCAGCTCGTTTGCGGCGAATCGTGGCGCAACACTTCTTCGAGTGCATTCGTGATCAGTGACGGGTCGCGGCAAACCGCTTGCCAGTTCGCGGCGCGGTCGGACATCAGCTGCACGACGGAATTCGCAATGAAATTGCTGACAATTTCGTGGCCGGCGAACGACAGACCGTAGATCACGGATTCAACTTCGCGGTACGTCAGATCGTCCGGTGCTGCCGCATGCGCGGCGAGCAGTTCCGAGGTGAGGTCGTCAGCCGGTTCGCGCTGACGCCGGGCGACGAATTCGCGACAGTAACGCCAGTACCGCAGCATGTTCTCCGCGATTTCCACCTGTTCATCGTCGCTCGGTTTACCCCAGGTGAATTTGAGCCGGTTCGACGTCCAGTCGATGAGTTGCTCGTCGTCCGTGTCCGGAAAGCCGATAAAACGAAAAATAATCTGCCCCGGCAGCGGGTGTGCGAACGCGCTGACGAACTCCGCGGGCCCTCCGGCTGCGAGCATTTGCCCGACGAGTTCTTCGCTGCGTTGCCGGATATAGGGTTCGAGCAACTTCATGCGACGTCCGGAAAACCCTTCACGCGTGTATTTGCGGATCCGCGTATGGTCCGGTTGTTGCCGGTTCGACATGACGGCCATCGGGTTGTAATCCTCGGCGCCGAGGATCGCCGCGGCGCGCTCACACACGGGAAACACCGGGTCCTGGACGTTTTCGGACGAGAAGATTTCCGGCTGCTTGAACACCTCGATGACGTCCTGCATGCGGGTGACAACGAGATAGCCGAGTTGTTCGGCGTAGAAAATCGGCTGTTCCGCGTTCAGACGCTCGAGTTCGGGATACGGGTTTGCGAGATAGTCCGGCGCGAACGGGGTGAACGCCGGATCGACGGGGCAGCCGCGCGGTTTCGTCGCCGCCGCGATGCGGATTTTGTGGTAGGCGTCATCCGAGTTCGTAGCCATCCCGACCCCCTGTGAAATTCAGCGCACGAGACCCGTAATTGTACATGCGCATGAGCGCCGCGGGTGCGCCTCAGTACGTGACCGGCATGTCACGCAGTGAGGCAGGCCACTGACCTTCCCAGGTCCAGTGGTCTTTCAGAATCTTCGAGCTGTACTCGAGGCAGAATGGCATGGCGAGATCCGGGTACAGTCGGTTCATTTCGACGCGCAGCGCGGCGGCGTCTGGTGCTTCCCGCATTTTTGCCGCGAACGTCTGGATATAGCGCCGCGTGTAATCGATCGAGGCGGGCGCGAGGTACTTGTTCGACGGGGCATGGCCCGGCACGACGACCACCGGTTTCAGGGCATCGAGCCGGTCGAGCACCGCCAGCCACTCGTTCATCATGGCCGGGGATTTCGTCGCGGATAACCAGGTGTGCGCGTGATCGAAGACCGTGTCGGACGCCACGAGCGTGCGGATAGACGGGATCCAGACGACGCTGGAATTCGGTGCATCAGCGTGGAACGGACCGAGCACTTCGAGACGCCGACCTTCGAGCATGATCACCGGCTCGGACAGCGCTGCGACGACAACCTTCGTCTTCGCGCCGTTATGCCCGAGCACCTTGTTGCCCCAGTACTCGAGTTTGAATTCCGCGCTGTTGTTTACGTCGTCGGCAATCACCGGCAGGGAGACGACGCGCGCAGCGGGGAACGCCTGCTTGATCACGGGCAGGCCCATGAAGTGATCGGGATGTACGTGCGTGATGTAGATCGTGGTGAGATTGCGCCCCGTCTCGATGATTTCAGCGACGAGGCGGTGCGCATTCGACAGCGTGAACTGCGCGTCAACGAGCACGGCATCGCGTTCACCGTAAATGATCGCCGATGCGACGCCGAGACCCATGTGTTCTTCGGAACTCATGAACACCTCGACATTGAGCGGCTCCTGCGCGACGGCCACGGTGGCGGACGACCACAGGCAAGCGCTGACGATAATGGCGGGGACGAGTGTTCTGATATGAAAGTTCATCGGGGTCACCTCGTAGTCAGGAGTAAAACGAACCTTGCCACCCGAACCGGGCGGGCAGGCCTCCGGCGCTGCAGTTTCTCGCAATCGTGTGCAAAGCTAGCCGATCGTCGTTCCCGGCGCTTTCACGGCGCGGCCCGAAAAATTGACTGTAAGAGAACGGGCGCGCCAGGTTCGATGCGCGCGACGCGCGATCGGCCTGTGAACGCGCGAGCCGGTCGTGCGCAGCGTGCCGCCGACGGGGATTTTCCGGCGACGGGCAAAGCGTCGCCGCGATTTTTCCATTCGCTCAATCTGCACGGCCGCAACGGGCCGGCGGCGGCGGGACCCGATGCGCTGCCCGCGACCGTCGTCCGCTCGACCGGTACGGCAACGCTCGGCTATGCGCTGCGACGGTTCCCGTCGAACGTGACTTTGCGCAAGGCCGGCGCGACTTTCTCGCCAATCAGCTTGAGACTGCCACGGACGAGATCGAACGGCATACCGGCGTAGGATACGGCCATTGCCGGGCGTACTTCACCGGTCATCGCAACCCGCCGGGTCCACTTCTCGATGATTTGATCCGGCGTACCCCAGGCCTGGTTCTGGACGAAGCCTTCGCACGCGGCATCGATACCGATGTCCTTGATCGCGCTCGCGCCGGCCTGGTAGGCCTGGTAACCCTGGGTTTCACCCCAGTGCGAACCATCGAAATCATAGTGACGGATCACGCTCAGGTAATATTTCGAGAGATATTCGCGCGCGATCTTTTCCGCGACCGCGGGATCTTCATGGCAGAACGTGAAGTCGGAGAACACCGGGGCGCCCGGGGTCTTGTCGGGGTGCACTTCGGCGAAGCGTTCGCGCCACGCTTCGACCGCGGCATTGTGTTGTTCCCATGGCAATTGCACGAACGACATCATCGTGCCGCCGAGGTTTGCTGCCGCCATCGCGGAGTCCGGGGTCATCGCGACGGAGAAAAACTCGCGATCGCGATAGCCGTGCTCCGGCTTCGGGGTGACGTTTGTGCGCGATTGCTTGAAATACTTCGTGTCATATTCCGCGATGCCGGTATCGAGAATGTCGAGAATGATCTCCGCCGCCGTGTCGAAGCGCTCGCGCGCACTCGCCATGTCGACCCCGAACGCGCGGTATTCCTCGCGCGCGAGCCCGCGGCCGAAACCGAGCAGAAAGCGGTCGCCGAGCATCACCTGCAGCAGTGAAATTTTCTCCGCGACCCGGGTCGGGTTTTCGTGCCACGGGAGAATGATCGCGCCGGTACCGATCTTGATCCGGTTCGTCTTGCCGGCAAGATAAGCCAGCCACTGCATGTTGTCCGGCATGATCGAGTAGTTCGGGTCGAAATGGTGTTCCGGTAACAGCAGGAAATCCATGCCGACTTCCTCGGCGAGCAGTGCGACGTCGGTTTCGTGGCGCATCATGTCCGCATCCGACATGCCTTCGTGCGTATTCTGAAAAATGAATTGCAGGCCAATTTCCATTGCGCTCATCCTCTCGATTGGGTGCGGACCACCGGCATTGGCGGACCTGTGTTACGCACGATTCTAGCACCGCTCGTAACCGGGATGCCCGTGGGAGGCGGGCGCGCCCGCGCCGGCGCCGACCCGGCCCCCAGGGGCAGGCGGGCTGATGCTCAGCCGTCGAACTTGTCGTGGTAGCGAATCGTCGGCGGCGCCGTCAGCATGCCGCCGAGTGCTTCCATGACCCCGGTTTCGGTACGCCATTGCAGGTATTTCTCCTGCTGCGCACGCGAGTCCCAGATCTCGTAGAACAGCACGTTGCCGGGCGTATTCTGGTCGATCCAGATATCGAATAACTGGCAACCGTCGTAGGCCCGCGTTTCCGGCGCCGCGCCTTTAACGGCGGCGAGGAAATCATCCATCTTGTTCGGGTCTACCGCGAGATTAAACGTGACACACACTGCCATGGTTCGTGCTCCTCAGTTTTTGTCTGGTGGACGGCGAGCATAACGAATACGGACCTCGGCACGAAAGCGGCGTCGCGGGTCACGCCGGTCGCCGCGGGCAGGCGACCGGCGTGCATACCCCGGGCCGGGCTGGCGGGGGCGCAACCGGGCGTGGCAAGTCCCGGCGGCGTAACCCCCGGGCGCCTCATGCTGCAGTGCCGTCGGTGGCCGCCGGCGGTTATCTGCAACGGCCACCCGTGCCGGCTGCAACGGGCGCCCGCGACGACGGGGCGCACGGCGACAGGAAAACCGTGCAACACGGATGCAGATCAATTGCGCGCCGTGCAACCATGCTAATTTGTCCCTTCGTGGTGCCCGGGTGTTACCGGCGCCTGGCTACCCGGTGTGGCCGCCGACTTTATTAACGGGATGATGGGAACGTGATCGTTGAAGCGCTGAAAAATCTCGAACGTATTCACCCGCGCTCATTGCGGCATCTCGCGAGCCAACTGGCGTCGCTCACGGAGCATCGCCTGTGGTTGAAGGTGTTGCTCGGCATGGCGCTCGGACTTGCGACGGGGCTGGCGCTCGGGCCCACGGCCGGCTTCGTGGATCCGGGTACTGGTACCCTGATCGGCAGCTGGCTCGCGTTACCGGGGCAGCTGTTCCTCGCCGTGATCCAGATGATCGTGATTCCGCTTGTGTTCGCCTCGATTATTCTCGGCCTTGCCTCGAGCGAGAACGCCGACCAGCTGAAGCGGCTTGGCGTCGCGGTCACAGGCTATTTCATCGCGACGACCGCGATGGCCGCGGCCATCGGCTTGTGGATCGCACAAATCATGCGCCCCGGCGTTGCGCTGTCGAAAACCACGGTGCCGTCGACCCCGCTCGCGGAGTCGCCGACGGTGCTCGCGCCGCCGGGAATCGCGGAGCTGCCGGAAGTGCTGATTGGGCTGCTGCCGGGGAATCCACTCGGATCGATGGTCGAGGGGCAGATGCTGCAGATCGTGATTTTCTCGATCATCGTCGGCATCGCGCTCGTCACGATGCCGCCGACGCAGTCGCGACCCTTGCTGGATTTACTGTCGTCGCTGCAGCAGGTGTGCATGACGGTCGTGCGATGGGCCATGTGGCTCGCGCCGATTGCGGTATTCGGCCTGATGGCGAGGTTGATGACGCAACTCGGGGTCAATGCGCTGATCGGGATGGCGCACTATGTACTGACGGTGCTGACGGGGCTCCTCATCCTGTTCGCGGTTTACCTGCTGATCGTGTGGACGAGCAGTAAAATGCGACCGTTCGCGTTCATCCGGGCAACCCGTGAACTGCTGCTGCTCGCGTTTTCGACCTCGAGTTCGGCGGCTGTGATGCCCCTGTCGATAAAGACCGCGGAGCAGCAACTTGCCGTGCGTCCGTCGGTCGCGCAATTCGTGATCCCGCTCGGCGCTACGATCAACATGAACGGCACCGCACTTTACCAGGGCGCGGCGACGGTGTTCCTGGCGCAGGTTTACGGTATCGATATCGGCCTCGCCGGCATGATGCTCGTTGTGGCGCTCGCGGTTGGCGCGTCGATCGGTTCACCGGCAACCCCGGGTGTTGGCATCGTGATCCTCGCGACCGTGCTGGCGACGGTAGGGATTCCGCCCGAAGGCATTGCGCTCATCCTCGGTGTCGATCGGATCCTCGACATGAGCCGTACCGCGATCAATGTGGCCGGTGATCTCGTCGCCTGCCTCGTGATGGATCGGATCGTGGACGAGCCACGGTCGCAGGAACCCGGGTCCGCGGCGCCGGCATCGAATCCCGAGCCTTCGAACACGCTATGATTGCCGGACACGCCTGCCCGCGATACAACCCGGCCTGCCATTAACCGCGATGAACTTTATCTGTCGCCCTGCATCTGACTGCCGATATGGATGACCTTAGCGCACAACCGGAAGACCAGGCCGCCGGCAATCTCGTCGAAGTGGAGAACCTGACGTTTGGCTACAGCGCGACGCGCCAGATTATCTCGTCGATCAATCTCACCGTGCCGCGTGGAAAAGTCGTTGCGCTGATGGGCGGCAGCGGTTGTGGCAAGACGACGTTGCTGCGCTTGATCGGCGGTCAGATCCGCCCGAACGCCGGTCACGTCAAAGTGGACGGACAGGTGATGCACGAACTCGACCAGGACGGTCTTTACCGCATGCGCCGGCGCATGGGGATGCTGTTCCAGCTCGGCGCGCTGTTCACCGACATGAGCGTGTTCGACAATATTGCTTTCCAGATGCGCGAGCAAACGGACCTGCCGGAGGAAGCCATCCGGGACCTCGTCATGATGAAACTGAACGCCGTCGGCCTGCGCGGCACGGCGGACCTGATGCCGGCGGAACTCTCCGGCGGGATGGCGCGGCGCGTAGCGCTCGCGCGCGCGGTTTCGCTCGATCCGATGCTCGTCATGTACGACGAACCGTTCGCCGGGCTCGATCCGATTTCGCTCGGGGTGATCGGGCAGTTGATCCGCCGCTCCAATGACGCGCTCGGCGCGACATCGATCGTCGTTACGCATGATGTCCAGGAATCGCTGAAAGTTGTGGACTACGTGTATCTGATGGCCGACGGCGGGATCGTGGCGCACGGAACCCCGGATGAAATGCGCGAGTCCGACGTGCCGGTGGTGCATCAGTTTATTCACGGTGAAGCGAACGGGCCGGTGAAGTTCCACTATCCGGCCGGCGATTATCGCGAATCCCTGGGGTTGCCAAATGCTTAAGCAAATCGAAGCGCATGTGGCCGGAATCGGCGCGAGCACCCTCGATACGGTGCGGCGCATCGGTCGCGCGACCCGGTTCACCCAGCAGGTGCTGTTCCGATCGGGTCCGAGTGTACTGCGACCCTCGCTGACGATTCGCGAGCTTTACTTCGCCGGTGTGTTGTCACTCGTGATCATCGCCGTTTCGGGTCTGTTCGTCGGCATGGTTCTCGGTATGCAGGGCTACGACACGCTGCAGGTGTACGGCTCCGAGGAGAAACTCGGCGTGCTCGTTGCACTGTCGCTCGTGCGCGAACTCGGGCCGGTTGTCGCCGCGTTGCTGTTCGCGAGCCGCGCCGGCTCGGCGATTACCGCGGAGATCGGGCTGATGAAAGCGACCGATCAAATCACCGCGATGGAAATGATGGCGGTCAACCCCGTTGCGCGGGTCGTCGCGCCCCGGTTCTGGGCCGGCGTGCTGTCGATGCCATTACTCGCGGCGCTGTTTTCCGCGATGGGGATCTTCGGCGCGTATATCGTTGGCGTGCAGATCCTCGGGGTTGATGACGGCGCGTTCTGGTCGCAAATGCAGGGCGCCGTGGATTTTCGCGAGGACGTGTTGAACGGCGTGATCAAGAGCTTCGTTTTCGGTTTCGCGATCAGCGCGATTGCCACGTTCGAAGGTTTCGACGCCCAGCCCACCGCCGAAGGCGTCTCGCGTGCGACAACCCGCACGGTGGTCCATTCCTCGCTGCTCGTACTTGCGCTCGACCTCGTCCTGACCGGCTTCATGCTGCAGGCCTGGGGCGGGTAATCACAGGAGAACAAAGTGAATCAACGCTCTATCGATTTCTGGGTCGGACTGTTCGTCCTGATCGGGTTTTGCGCCATGCTCGTTCTGGCGTTGAAGGTTGGCAACCTCGGCATCGGCGGCAGCGGCGAAACGTATACGGTCACGGCAAAATTCAATAATGTCGGCGGTCTGAAAATCCGCGCGCCGGTTCGTGCGTCCGGCGTGACGGTGGGCCGGGTCACGGATATCGAGTTCGACAGCGCCGCCTACCAGGCGGTTGCCATCATGGCCATTGATGCGGCCTACGAGTTTCCCGTCGACACGAGCGCCTCGGTGCTGACGTCCGGGGTGCTCGGTGAAAACTACATCGGACTCGATGCCGGTGCCGAAGAGGACGTTCTCACCGACGGCAGTCAAATCGACATAACCCAATCGGCGGTCGTACTCGAACGCGTGCTCGGACGGTTCATGTACGACAACGCACAGAAACAGGCGGAGTAAACCGTGATGCGCCCGCTTCGAATACTTATTGCGCTCGTCGTCGGCGGCCTCGTGTGGACGGGTAACGCCGTTGCAAGCCAGCAGGCACCGGATGCGCTCGTGCGTGAGACAACCGAGCGTCTGCTGCAGACGATCCGTGCCGATTCGGAAATTGCCGCCGGTAACCGGCAACGAATCACCGAAGTCGTCGAGGCGAATCTCGTCGAGCATTTCGATTTCGCGCGCATGACCCGTCTCGCCGTCGGCAAGGACTGGCGCCGCATCGACCCGGCCCGACAACCGGAACTGATCAGCGAATTCAAGACCCTGCTCGTGCGCACCTACTCGGTGTCGCTCGCCGCATACCGCGATCAGGTGATTACTTACAAGCCCGTGGAAGTGGCGCCGGATGCGCGCAGCGTCGTCGTGCAGACCACGATCACGCAATCGGGAACGAGCCCGATTTCGATGAACTATCGTATGGTCGCAACCCCGGAAGGCTGGAAGGTCTACGATGTCATCGTCGAAGGGGTGAGTCTCGTGATCAATTACCGTTCACTGTTTAATTCGACGGTCGAATCCTCCGGCGTGGACGGACTGATCAAACTGCTCCGCGACAAGAACGAGGAAGCGCAATGATCAGCGTCGAGGGCAAGCGGCTGAGCGTGAGCGGGCCGGCAACGATCGAGACGCATGTGACGCTGCGCGAGGAAAGCGAGGCCAGCGTTACCGATGCCGATCTCGAGATCGATCTCGCGGGGGTCACGGATGTCGATTCGAGCGCACTCGCGCTCGTGTTTTTCTGGCAGCGCCGGGCGCGGCGCATCACGCTTGTGAACCCGCCGCGCAGCCTGCTCTCGCTCGCGGATTTGTACGGCGTGGTGGAATTACTGCGCGGCGAGGATCCGGCTACCGCTTCGCCGGCGCAGTGAGCATCGCCCGCGGCGCTACACGCACAACAGCGTCTGGTTATTGTGGATCAGTTTCGTCGCGAGATTCGCGTTCGGGGTGACGCTGAGGCCGCGTGCACCGTGGCGCACGCACGTACGCGGGTGAGGCAGGCGATTCCTCCGACAAAATCGCCGGCTTCGCGTCTCGACACGGGGGTGTTGCCAACCGCAACAGACGCCTCGCCACGTTCGACGAGGTACAGCGCGGTGATGCCGCGCCCGTTTTAGGTGAGGATCCCCCCGGGAGCGAAGACCCGTGACCCGGCGAGTGCCGCCAGCTTCAGCATGACCGTGTTCGACAGGGTCGGAAATACGCTGTCGCGCGACGCGACCTGCCCACGCGAGAGACAGGCACGCCGTTTTTTCGATGAGCGCGGCGATCCACCGCGTCACGTTCACCAGCGCGAAGCACGTTTCCCGGAAAATACCGGACCCGTTCCCGGTCCGGACAACGTCGCACGCGATGCCGGTGAATCCGGAGCAAATCGCCGGCATGCGCAACGAGAGGATATTGCGCATCGCTATTGATGCGATCAGCAAGACCCGGGGAAATATTGCTTGCGATTCCGCCGGTCGAAAGCGGATCAATCAGGGTGCTGTCGATGCTCGGCCAACGTGTTCCGCGAGCGGTAATATACGGTCAGCGACCACACGACGGGGCGCGCTTGATGATTGAACGCGGTATTGCCGCAGCGGCCCGGGTCTGCGCTCGCAGCGGCGACCGCGACGACGCGAAAACGGTCAGGCATCGCAGGGCGCGCACCGCCGTCGGCGAGTGACGAGCCGAGGTCGGTGAAGCGGGCGGGTGGATCAATCGAGACGCTGAAGGAGCGAACGAAATGAGTGAAACGAACAGCCGCATCGTGACGCAAATGTGCGACTCCCTGCTGAGCGGGGATTTGCGCAATTGCGTGGCGTATCTCAGTGAGGAGGTCGTGTACCACAACATGCCCTGGGCTCCGGTAACGGGGCACGCCGGGGTGCGCAAGGTGCTCGAACCGTTCATCGAAGGGGCCGATTGTGCGTTGAAGAAGATGGACGTCGTGCACACGGCTGCGAACGGCGAAGTAGTCATGAATGCGCGCCGCGAGTTGTGGCAGCGCGCCGGGGTGAGCGTCGAGTTACCGGTGGCCGGCGTGTTCATCGTACGCGACGGGTTGATCGTGCGCTGGGAAGATTACTGGGACGCAGCCACGATGCAACCGCTGATCGACGTGGTGATGGGATAGACCGCCCTGGTCTGCGATGCGTCTGCGTATGGTATCGGCGAACGGCTGCAGCCGGCGGGCGTGCTCCGGGTAACGACGTTCACGGCAGGGAACGACACCGATCACGGCGACTCGGCGCGCCGAAGTTCAGCGAAGGTCCGCAGCGCCTTCGGGGAGGGGTTTCGCCCGGGGACCATCCGGGCTTTTAAAAAATAAGTACGCAGCGGTGGTCATGGGGCCCGGCGGGCTGTATTATTGAGAATAATTCTCATTCTCATTTAAAGCGTCGCCCATGAAAGTTATTGATCTCGCCCGGTTCCGCAGAGCGCGGGCCACCGGGTCCGCCGGCATGATCCGTCCGCACCGCCCGGATGATCGCATCGTCGTCGAAACCGTTTCCGTTAGCGGCGCCGCCGCCGCGTTTGGTCACTGGGAAGTGCGCATTTTCGATCCGGCCGGACAGTTCCATCACTATTTCGCGCAGCGCGCGTTGTTGCACGTGCAATTGTGGCATCCGTTCTTCGGCGTCTCGATCCTCACGCCATCGCGCCTGACGGGATTCAACTACGAGTTGTTTCCGCTGAACGAGTGGAAATACGCAACGCCTCACTACGCCGACATCGGCGATCAGCTGCGCTCGCTGATGGGCATCCGCATGCCGGACGAAGCGCTCGTACGGCGGGTGTGCCGCGCTTGCGTTGGCGAAGCTGCGCCGCGCAAGTCGCCGCCCGTCATGCCGATCCGGAATTCCGCGCCGCACGTCCGATAACGGCGCTTAGCGCAACTGAACCATCTGCACCAGGGAGTCTTTGTATGCCGGGTAAATGCATTTTGAAACATATCGTCCACGACAGTGCCGATCCTGACAGCGTGCCGATCGAAGCGATTCACGCGAGCAGCATCCGGCTGATGACACAATTCATGTGTCATCCGTCGCCGGAACTCGCGCACCTCGTCATCCGCATGCTCGAAGCGCTGGCCGTACATCGTGATCGTTTCGACGGTGAAGGCGGCAGCAACGTCTATGCACAGGCCGCCATGGCCTGGCAGCGTTTATTGCATGACGTTGTGCACGAACAGGCGTCGCCGCCAGGTCAAACCACGATCGTGCACTGACCGTGGCGCGCGCGGATCAGGGCGCGCGGCGATTGTGCTAACGTATCCGCCGGCCGCCAGTCGCGGCGCAGGATGCACGGTGCGGGCCGCGTCGCGGTTCGTTCGCTGCGGCGCCGGTATTCGCCGCCGCCGCGCGCGCAGCCGTGCACACATTGGCCGTTAATCGTAACCACGGGAGCACGTCCGATCAGCAATCAGCAAACGCCTGCCGGGTCCGGCACCGCGCGCGGTGAACCGCGCTTTGATCCCCGGGCCGTGCGTGATTTCTGGTTTGGCGACGGCGCGCTCGATGATCCGGCGTATGTCGCCGCGCGCATCAATGTGTGGTTCAGGACGGATTTCGCGTTCGATGCCGAGTTGCGTGAGCGGTTCGGGGCACTCGTCGAACACGCACGCCGCGGTGGCTGTCGCGAGTGGCTCGCGGATCCGCAAAGCGCGGTGGCGCTCGTCATCGTGCTCGACCAGTTGCCGCGCAATATCTACCGGGGCCAGGCCACCGCGTTCGCGAGCGATGCGGCAGCGCGGGACGTTGCCCGGCGCGTGCTCGACGCCGGCTCCGCCGTGGCGTCCCTCAGTCTCATCGAGCGCGTGTTCCTGTACATGCCGTTCGAACATGCCGAAGATCTGGCGCTGCAGGACTTCTGCGTCGCCGGCTATCGTGCGCTGCACGCGGCGGCGCCGCCGGCGTTCAAGGCGTCGATGATTTCCTGTGTCGAAGCGGGCGAGGCGCACCGCGACGTGATACGCCGTTTCGGGCGTTTCCCCCACCGCAATCCGATCGTCGGGCGCGAATCGACTCCCGAAGAACTGGCCTGGGCTGAAGGACACCACGGGTGGGGGCAGGGCGCGGCCGTGCTGATGCGGGCCGACGCGAGCGAACAAACGAGGAAGTAGGTTGCGGCGTGCGCGCACGCGGGTCGCTCGTGTTCAGCGCGACCCGGCGGGCCCGGCGCGCGGTAACTGTCCGCGCCGTGCGCGGGGCCGGTACCCGTTACGCACGCGACCTGTTGCACCGCTCGCGCGTTGGCCACGGCATCATGGCCTGTTCGCGCGCTGTCGCGCCCGTTCGCATTGCGCGGCAGGAGATCCTGCTTTCGGCGCGGGGCCTTACGGTTCAGCGCCGCGATCCGGTCGACCGTTCACCGGGAGATCACGAGCGGTGCCGTCGATGCCGCATTACGTGTCGCGGCTCGGGTGCCAGGAACGATGCTGGCCCCGCGCGGCGACGGCGAGCGCGTGATCAAGGGCGCGGAATCATTCGTCGCAGATATGCGAGCCACCGGCGGTCGGTGAATCGAGCACCGGGATTTTCGGCATCATTCCTTCCATATACTTGCGACACGCCTGCATCTTCCGCATCTCCGGTGAGGCATTCACCTGCTGCCCGTAGGCTATCGCATCGGACATCGCCTGGTCCCGTTTGCCGGCGGCGCACAGCGCTTTGATCTTTTGCTGGAACGCCTGCGCATCGCGGGCCATCGCTTCCATTGCCGACTGATCGACTTCGCTCATGCAGGCCTGCATTTTTTGCGCGTTCTCCATCATCTGCTGCATTTGCGCCGGGTCCATGCCCTGCGCGAGCGCCAGCGGGGCAGCGCCGAGTAATGCGAATAGCAGCGTCGTGACCGGTTTCCTGATCATCGTAAACATGTTGTGTGCTCTCGGAAGTGCTGTTGACAGGGCTAGCTTAGCAGGCGCCTCGCGGCAAAACCGTGCAAACCCGACACCGTTGCACACGCGGAAATGCAGCTTGCCGGCAGCGTCGTTCAAGGCACGATCAACGATAGTTTCGGGAGCGGTCGCGCGCGAGCATAACCGCCGGACGTCCGCGCAACCCGGGGTCTTGCGCTAGAAGTCCTGACCGCCGCGATGGTTCCACCACGCGAGATCCGTATAGGCCCGGATATCGAGTTCATGCGTCCACGTCGAGCGATGTTGCCGGGCCAGGTGCAGGTAAGTCTCGGCGAGTTTTTCCGGCAATATGAGGCCATCGTGTTCCAGCCCCTTGCGTTCGCGCAGGGCCTGGTACTTTTCCGGTCCGAGCATTTTGCCGAGCGTGTCCGGGGCATCGACCGCACCGTCGATGAGGATGTGCGCGACGTGGATGCCCTGCGCGGCGAATTCGGCGTTGAGTGACTGGCACAACATACGCCGGCCGCCCATCGCCGCGGCATGCGAAGCCTGGCCGGCGTTGCCTCGCATCGCGGCAGTGGCCGATGTCACGAGCAGGGTGCCGCCACCACGCGCGATCATGCGCGGGAACAGACTGAAGGCGACCCGGTAAAGCCCGAACGTGCCGAGTCGCCAGCCCATTTCAAACGTCTTGTACGACGTATCCGCGAGCGCGCGATGGCCGACCTGAGCGCCGAGGTTATAGATGACGACCTCGATCGGCCCGATGTCGTTTTCGATGCTCTCGATCAGGTTTTCGAGACGGTCCGGCTCGACGACGTTGAGCAAATATCCCGTTGCCTCGCCGCCCGCGCTCACAATGTCGTTGACGATTTTATCGAGGCCGCTGCCGTCGGTACGACGACACAGGCAGGCGTGATAGCCGGCGAGCGCGAAAGCTTTACCGGCATGGCCGCCGATTCCGGCGCCGGCTCCGATCACGAGACAGACGGGTTTGCGCATAGCTGATTCCTCGTTCGATGCATGCTGTCCGCACAGACACAACGGTGCAATGTCGCTCGTGCGGCCGCGGTTGCTCGATTATGCGGGATCCGGGGAATCATCCGGGATTTTTCCCTCACCTTATCGCCGAAACCGCCGCGAACCCGTCGCATTCCCGGCCCGGATCCGGATCCGGATGGTTTCGGGATCTGAATCGCGTAGCGCGGCGTGTCCGGACGGATCGTTCGTGAGGGTCGCCTGGCGTGCTTTTATTTTACTAGACGATCGGTCTATTATTGCGTCATGAATAACGCCAGCGACACCGCGGCACGACCGGCGTCCCGGAAACGGGGGCGGCCGCCGAAAACCGATGGTGCGCGTCTCGCAACCCGGGAGCGGCTCGTGCGTTGCGGGATCGCCATCCTGACGGAACAGGGCTTCGCCACGACCGGCATCGACGAAGTGCTGAAACGGGTCGGGGTCCCGAAGGGATCGTTCTACCACTACTTTTCGAGCAAGGACGAGTTCGGTCGTGCGGTCATCGAGGGGTATGCCGGGTATTTCGGCAGAAAACTCGATCGCTGGTTGCTCGACGAAGCGCATGCGCCGCTGCAACGGCTGCGAAACTTCGTCGCCGACGGGACCCGTGGGGTGGAGCGTTTTGAGTATCGCCGCGGCTGCCTGATCGGTAACCTGAGTCAGGAACTGGCGAGCACGCATGACGAGTTCCGCGAATTACTCGAGGCGGTATTCCTGAGCTGGCAGGCGCGCGTGCAACGGTGCCTGGAGCAGGCGCGAGCGGCCGGTGAGATCGGCGCCGCCGCGAACTGCGAACAGCTTGCGGCGTATTTCTGGATCGGCTGGGAAGGCGCGATCCTGCGGGCAAAGCTCGTGCGCAGCTCGGCGCCGATGCACCTGTTTGCAGCGAATTTTTTCGATAATCTGCCGCGGTAAGTCATTGCGCGAACGCTGCGCGCGAAATTACGCTGACGGCAACTGACAAAACCGCCGAGGCGCGATGACGTGGACAAACCCGCGGTGCATCGTGGTCGACGTTGAACGACGAACAATTCATTGGATCAAGAGAGAGTCACACTATGTCCGACAAACCCATCAGCCGTTACCCGGTACCGGAAATCAACGACCTGCCCGATGACATCAAGGCGCGCGTCCTCGCCGTGCAGGAAAAAGCCGGCTTCGTGCCAAACGTGTTTCTTGCGCTGGCGCATCGGCCCGACGAATTTCGCGCGTTCTTCGCCTATCACGACGCCTTGATGGAACGCAAAGGCAATCTGAGCAAGGCCGAACGCGAAATGATCGTGGTGGCCACCTCGAACGACAACAACTGTCAGTATTGCGTGGTCGCCCACGGCGCGATCCTGCGCATTTATGCGAAGGATCCGCTGATCGCCGATCAGGTCGCGATCAATTACCGCAAGGCCGATATCACGCCGCGACAAACCGCGATGCTCGACTTCGCGATGAAAGTGTCGAACGACGCGAAATCGATCAGCGACGCGGATTTCGAAATCCTGCGCGGGCACGGTTTCGACGACGAGGATATCTGGGACATCGCGGGCATCACGGCGTTTTTCGGATTGTCGAATCGCATGGCGAACTTCACGTCGATGCGTCCGAACAGCGAGTTCTACTCGATGGCGCGTGGTTGACATCGTCGTGGCCGGTCGAGTCGTGCGGGTGGCGGCAATGCCCCGATCTGTCCCCGGCGTGCGCTGAATCATGGCGGGCCAAACACTGGAGCAACTCAGCGGCTTGATCCGCAGCGGTTGCCGGCTCGCTGTGCCGGTGGATTACGCCGGCGTTTCGATGGCGATGGTCGGACCGATACTCGCTGGCGGTGCGCGCGATCTCGACATCGTGTGTGTCCCCACCGGCGGGCTGCAGGTGGATATTTTGATCGGGGCAGGGCGCGTTCGTTCGGTCGAAACGAGCGCGATGAGCCTCGGTGAAGCCGGCGGCGCGCCGTGCTTCAACCGCGCCGTGAAGCAAGGCGAAATTATTATTCGCGACGCGACCTGCCCGGCGATCCACGCGGGTCTGCTGGCGGCGCAAAAAGGCACGCCGTTCCAGCCGATCCGCGGGCTGATCGGCTCCGATGTGCTGCGCCATCGCGACGACTGGAAGCTCATTCAGAACCCGTTCTCGGAACACGAGGATCTGATCGTTGTGATTCCACCCATCAAACCGGACGTCGCCCGGTTCCACGCGCCGTGCGCGGACGTGCACGGCAACGTATGGGTCGGGCGGCGCAAGGAACTCGCGGCGATGGCCTATGCAGCGCAATGCACGATCGTCACGGTTGAACGCATCGTCGATCAGGATTTGTTCGCCGACGAGGACGGTACCGCCGGCCTGATCCCCGCGCTGTACATCGATGCGGTCGCCGAGGCGCCGGGCGGTGCGCGGCCGTACGGTTTGTGGGGACGTTATCCGACGCAAACGGACGCCTTGCTGCGGTACGCGAAAATGGCGAAAACCGCGGCCGGGTTCGCGCAGTATCTTGATGAGACCTACGGCTGCGGGGTCGTGGCATGAAGCCGGCAAGCGAGCGTGAAATCATGATCGCTGCGATCGCCGAACTGCTGCGCGGGTCCCGACATGTCGCGGTAGGAGCCTCGTCTCCGATCCCGGCGGCGGGTGCAATGTTGCTGCAGGCGTTAGCGCAGCAGGCAGGCCTCCCGCCAGTGCGAATATCGATTCTCGGATCGGTGCGCGATAATTTTTTTACGAACGGGTCGACGGAGCTGTTCGATTGCGCGGCGCAGGGACGGATCGATGCGTTTTTCCTCAGCGGCGGGCAGATCGACGGTCGCGGCAATATCAATCTCGTCGGCATCGGCAACTATCCGCGGACCGACGTCCGCTGGCCCGGCAGTTTCGGCTCGGCGTTCCTGTATTACGTCGTGCCGAAAGTCATCCTGTTCCGCGAAGACCACACCCCGCGGATATTCGTCGACGAGGTGGATTTCGTCTCCGCGCCGGGCGTCAGCGATCCCTGCGTGTATCGCAACGGCGGGCCGGCCGCCCTGTTGACCGGCAAGGCCCTGTTCCGCTTCGACAAGGACCGGCCGGGCTTTGTCCTGCAAAGCGTCCACCCGGGGCATGATCTGTCCGAGATCCGGGAAGCCACGGGATTCGGGTTCGCGCATGACGAGATCCCGGCAACCACACCGGCGCCGGATACGGCAACGCTCGACATGCTCCGCCACGACGTCCTCGATACGCTGGCGAAGACGTACCCCGACTTCGCCGCGCAATGGCACGCCGATCTGCACGCCTGATCCGCGTAATGGGGACATCCCACCGCGTAATGGGGACATCCCACATTTCGGCGGCGTAATGGGGACATCCCACATTTCGGCGGCGTAATGGGGACATCCCACATTTGGGCGTAATGGGGACATCCTGAGCTTCCCCCAGAAAAACGGACACGAATATTAGGCAGCATTTCGACGTTCGAATTCAGCAGGCGCCAAGTAAGCGGCTGAAGAATGT